>Ga0209193_1000119_pt1 | contig 57644 bp, 53 predicted proteins | sample COGITO_mtgs_1003_FD_185515 | JGI IMG/M metagenome (GOLD analysis project Ga0209193, IMG submission 185515) | Pelagic marine microbial communities from North Sea - COGITO_mtgs_100330 (SPAdes) (version 2) | ecosystem: Environmental > Aquatic > Marine > Epipelagic ...
CCGGTTGATCGGCGGCTAAGGCCACGTCGAGGGTTTCTAGCGCCAGATTGACGCTGGCCGAGGTCACGCCGGGGCGCTTACTAAGGGCTTTTTCCAAGCGCGTAACGCAGCTGGCGCAGGTTAAACCGGTCACGGGAACCACCCAATGGGTGCCTGGGGTGGGTGCACCGGGTTCATTGGCCGATGAAACGTTAGGTATTGTTGTCATATGTGCCTCCTTTTAGCTTGGGCAGTGACTGGGCACTGCCAACTTAAGCTGGGACTAGAATAAGGCTTAGAGGCTATCTAAGGTCAAGGGGCATTGCCTGAATCGGCGCCACACCGGCCAGAGCGAAGCTGGCCGATGTCGGTCGCCAGAGTATATCTAAGGTAGCCAGTGGCAGCACCGCCAGGGTGGCTAGTCCTAGCTCTGCCAGGTCGAGCGACTGAGTCTCAAAGCTGTCGTTGTAGAGCACCAGTTGCGCCCACTGCCCGACTTGTAGGACCTGGGTTTGCGCCTGCCAGTGGCCGTCTCTGTAGGTGAGTGAGACCAGCGGCAGGTCACCGAGGTAGTTCAGATACTCAACGATGTTCAGGCGATCGGTCATCGACAGCGAGGGTGCCAACAACGCCATAACCGGCACCTGCTCCAAGCTGGTCTGGAATTGAGCTAGGGTCGCGCCGCGGATCATCCCGCCCACCTGACCAGCGCCATGTGCCACCTGGCCGTGGCAGACCAGGCAACCGTAACCACCGGCGCTGAGATACAGCTCTTGCCCGGCGGCCAGGGCCGCTGCCGGATCATCCTCCGGGCTTTCATCGCCCGCCGCGGCCAAGACTGGCTCGATGCCGGCCAGAGCCAAAACAATGGTGCAGGCCTGCACGAACCTCTTGGGCCCAAACATCAGTATTGGCGCGCCAGCGAATAGTTGCCCTGGTCATCAAAACCGATGACCTTAAAGCCTTGGTAGGCTTGGCCTTGCGCGGCCATGCCCGGCGAACGGGCCGGCATACCGGGTACCGCTAAGCCCTTGGCCCCCACCGGCGGATTGGCTAGAAAGGCTACTATATCGACTTCTGGAATATGGCCTTCGAACAGGTAGCCATTAATCACCGCCGTGTGGCAAGACCCCAACGCTTTCGGCACGCCCAACTGTTGTTTGGTTTTGTCCAGATCGACGGGATGTTCAACCGTAACGCTGTGACCGGCCGATTCCATCAACCCAACCCATTCCTGACAGCAACCGCAGGTCGGTGATTTATAAACGGTAATCGCTTCGGCAAATGCGAACGAAAATATCATAACTAAAATAACGGCAGTACTTCTTAATAGAGTTTTCATGGGTTCTCCTAAAATTCTTGGCGGCGAGCGCGCAGGGCGTGGCCGTGATACCCAACTGTTTTGGCCACAGAGGGGTGGGTCTGTTTTTGGGTGACACAAAAATTAGACGCGCGGCGGCCGATAGATTATTTGAGTAAAGCAGAGCGGAGGCGTGATGTCGATCGAGGCCCTTAGGGGCGTCGACATCGGCTGGATTGGCTGGACTGAGGCGTTGCTCAGTACCACAACCGCACCGGAGCACAGATGTTGAGCGCAATCGGACGGCGCCGGATCCATGTCTGCATCGGAACAGGTGGTCGGCATCTGCGCCTCTGCGCTGATGCCCGCCTGGGCGTTTACGTGGCAATGACCCCCAGTGGTTGCCATGCCATGCGACTGAGCGGCCAGCAGCAAGGTAACCAGCAAAAATAGCAGGAGAAAACGAACCTCTATGGCTTGCCCGCGCCTCATAACCCACCCGATGAAAATATGATTAGCGAATAATACCAGAAGTTGAAACGGGTGCCCCTTGTCCTAGGTAAACCTCTGGTAAGGCTGCTGATACGCTAATTGGCCCTCGTGCTGATTCGGCCAACGCTGGATGCCGATCGCTGGCATCTGTGCTGGGTGCGCCTGGCCGACGGTACACTTGCGCCCTAACGCAGCTCAACTTCGATGGCGCGTGCGAGACCCTTAACCTGCGCGATGGCCTGGTCGCAATAGCCCCTAGGCCGGGCCGTAAAGCCTGAAAAGTTGAGCGTACCCACGACATCGCCTCTTATCCACAGAGGCTCGCCTATATAGGACTCCGGCTGCATCACGGTAAAGACCGGGTGCAATATCCGATGGGTGAATTTCTCGAGATGGGTATGGATAAGCATCTGTTGCGATCGCACCACCTGCTTGCAGTAGCTGTCGCGACACGGGAAGTCATGGCCGACCGCAAGGCTCGGCAATTTGAGCTCCGAGTTCACCGCTAAAAGGGTGTAAACATTGCCACAGACTGAACTGACAATGGCAAAGTCGGCTATAAGACTGCGCCTAAGCGACTCTAGTTGATCATCAAAGCACTCTGCTAGGATTCTGACGGCGGACTCCCAATGACTATTCATCTTGAGTCTTTAGCATAGAATCGAAGCGAATCCTGTTCCTATGATCCTTAACGCACTATTGATAGTAATGTCAGTTATTGCCCCGGCGCCGGGGACATCGGTCGTTCAACCAAGCGGCGTTATTTGACGCCTGGGCTCTCAAAATAGTATCCAACCCGTTCTTGCAGACCCAAATAGCTGTAAACCGTGGCGGGATATTCGGTCGGTCGAAGGGCACGTACTATCTGCAGGTCCGGGTGCTCGGCCAGATCGATTATCATAGCCTTATTGGCGGGTATGTCCGGGTTATAGAGCACGATACGGGGCCTTAATAAGGCCTTGGATGAGACCATCACGACGAGACCAACACTCTTATCTCTGAGCAGAACCACCGTTCCGGGCGGATAGATACCGAAGGTGCGGATGAAATTCTGCGCCAAGCTATCGTCGAGTTGCTCACCGCCCTGGGCATAGATATGGGCCATTGCTTCCTTCGGCGTCATGGCATCCGGCAAGGCATGGGGATTACAGTAGTTGTCGTAGAGGTTGGCAATGGCCACGATGCGGGCCAGTTGCGAGACTTTCTCGGCAGGCACCTTCGCAGGAAATCCCGAGCCATCTAAGAAGGCATGATGATGTCCGATAATTTCCAGCACCTCGGGCCGAATGCCGTTGATCCGATGTACTAACTTGATCCCCTGGCCAACGTGGCTCTTATACAGCTCAAGCTCCGGATTGGTCATATTTTTGTGATAATTGGCGATTCGGGCCGGCACCGCAACTTTGCCGATGTCATGCAACAGTGCACCCATGCCCAGTGCCAACAAATCGGTTTTAGACAGTCCCATGCTGTGCCCCAAGAGCAGCGACAGCACGGTGACATTGAGCGCATGGTTGTTGGTATTAAAGGAGGCCGGCGACATATTAACCACATTGATCAACATGCTCGATTCATCATCGAACTGGGCCATTAGATCGCCGATCAATTCTTCGCTACCGCGCACCGCGTTGGCCGGGGCGGTGGTCAGGTCGGACATCAGGTTATGGATGCGTTTTTTCGTTTCGTTGTAACGTTGCGCAGTGTCTTTACGAGCGCGCCGGAATTGGTCCGCCTGGTCAATTCTACTTTGTTTCTCATCCCAGAATTTGGCTTTATTGGCGTCAATGGCCGCAGCATCATCGGCGCCGATGGGCTCATCGCCTGTCGCATCGGATTTTGGATCGCTCTTAATTTGGTCGTAGGGCACCCTATCGAGCCCAAGGGCCCTAATTTGTTCAACCTCGCCCCAGGTTTTAATTTTAAAACGACTGAAAAAAAATGGATGCTGCGACCAGCTCAGCGGCAACTCTACATAGATACCAGGCCTTAGTTTGGCAACATCGATCAATTGAATGGTCTTCATTCTGTTAGCGTCCAAAGGAGTATGAATTTAAGGCAGCGCCAGGGCCAGTTTACGCATTATTCAGCTGCGCAGGAAGGACAACCGCCGGCAAACTCCGCCCTGCCCGTCCAATTCCGCGACCAGCCCGAAGATCGCTGACCCAGTGGCGCTCGACGCCATTGAAAGCGACCCAAAAGGCCCCACCTCTGTGCTACTTCTTTACTCACTCAAAGGTTGAACCCATGCTTTACGATCTTACCGTTGTGCAATTTAGCAAGATGCTTACCAATCTCAGCGCCATTCTCGACAAGGCCAACGGTTTCGCCGATGGCAAAAAAATTGATATGGCGGTCCTGTTAAATGCTCGTCTGGCACCGGATCAGTTCACCTTGACTCGCCAAGTGCAGATTGCCTGTGATACCGCCAAGCTGGCCGTTGCTCGCCTGGTCGACCAGGCCGATGCCGCACCCAAGCATGACGATAGTGAAACCACCGTGGCGCAATTACAGGAGCGCATCCAATCGGTGCTCGACTATCTGGCCAGCTTCAGTGAAGCCGACTTCGCCAATGCCGCCACCAGCACAATAACGCAGCCGCGCTGGGCGGGTAAACATATGGTGGGTGAGGATTTCGCCATTCATCATGCGATACCCAATATCTATTTCCATATCACCACGGCATACGCCATTTTGCGCCACAATGGCGTCGAAGTGGGTAAGAAGGATTATTTGGGCGCCATGCCACTGCGCGATTAGGCTGCTTGGGCTAGACCAGAAAGACCTTAATGTTTTTCCGGTTTAGCCGTTCGATAATGGCTGGATCGGCAGTTTTACCGGTAATCACTATATCCAGCTCGTCCAGATTGAATAGCGTAATGCCACCGAAGACGCCGATCTTATCGGCGTCGACTAACGCGATAATCTTGTCAGCGTAGGCGTGCATCTTCTTCTCTTCCATAAAGGCTAATAAGGCTGACTTAGTCAAGCCGGCATCGGTCAAGCCATCACCGCTGACAAACAGATATCGACCTTGGTAGGACTCCTGTATTTCGGGCGATACCAGCAGGCTTTGGCTTTTAATATACTGTCCGCCCAGCACCACCAGGTGCGCATAGCCCTCTGAAATTAGATAGGTCACCAGTGGCAGATAGTTGGAATACACATGGATATTGGTGCCGAGCAGGTATTTACCCATTAAAAAAGTTGTTTTGCCCTCACCAATAAAGACATTGTCTCGATCCTGGCACAGCTGCACGGCCTGCCGGGCGATGCGATCGCATTCATCAAAGTTATTGTAATCCGAAATATTCGGGTAAAAACCCTTAAAGCCGGGCGATTCAGAGGTGCTCGGCGAGAGGATTTTCTCGGCCCCATTGCGGATTTTCTTTAACTTACCCTGTTCGTCCAACTCTATTATGTCGCGGCGAATGGTCGCCGGTGAGCACTCGATCAATTCGACTATTTCGCCAACCGTTAAGATCGGGTGTTCCTGTAGATGCTCCAAGATGCGTTTCTGGCGCGATCGCGAATTCATAACTAAGCTCCCTGGCGAGTTTTGCATAAAATTGATCATTTATGACTATAGTTGATTGCCGATTCACATTCCAGCCCATTTCTCTGAAATTCTTGCACCAATTTGACGATATCTGCACTGTTTAAGTGCGATTGATCGTTTAATTAGATGTAAGTCACCCTGCTGACGTGGATACTAGAGGACTGTTTTGACGCGCTTTACGGACTATTTATACTGCTTCGCGGGTACATGAGGTAACAAGATGAAACCTACTCTAATAATAAAAGAAACAATCTTGCTTAATATGGAAGCCTCTTCAAAGAACGAAGTGATTCATGCCATCTGTGGTCACCTGTTTTTATTGAAGAAAACACAAGATCCAGCGCAGCTCTATTCGGACATTATTGAACGGGAAGAAGTGGTAAGTACCTTTGCCGGGTCACACACCGCCATCCCCCATGCGATAACCAAACACGTCGACTACCCTGTCCTGTGTTTTGCCCGAGTAAAGAATGATGATTTTACCTGGAATGGAAGTGACGAAGATGTACGTTTTGTCATCTTACTTTGTGCACCCGCACAGGATGATCTACGGAAACTGAGACAGAGTCAGTCATACGTTTTTTCATCCATCGCCCAACTGATTGGCCGCACGGGCACTCTTGACCTGTGGGCCAATGCTCATGATGAGCAAGTGATTCTCGACAGCTTGAATGAAGCGTTCGAAGCCAATCTAACTACAACAATATAATTGGGGACATCCTATGTCTGAAAACAATTTAAAAATCGGCGTCCAGTCCTTCGGACGATTCCTGAGCGGCATGGTGATGCCCAACATTGGTGCCTTTATCGCATGGGGCCTTATTACGGCACTCTTTATACCAACGGGTTGGATCCCGAATGAATATCTGTCCGCGCTCGTTGGGCCGATGATCACGTATCTACTGCCATTATTGATCGGTTATACCGGCGGCAAGATGGTTGGTGGTGAGCGCGGAGCTGTTGCCGGTGCGATCACAACCATGGGTGTGATTGTCGGCGCATCAATCCCGATGTTCCTCGGCGCTATGATTGCCGGCCCACTCGGCGGCCTGGCCATTAAAAAATTCGACCAAGCAGTTGAAGGCAAGGTTAAGGCCGGCTTTGAAATGCTGGTTAATAACTTCTCGCTCGGCATTATCGGCATGCTCACTGCGCTGATTGCCTATACGCTGGTTGGACCCGTGGTCTTGGCTATTACCGAAGCCTTAGGCGCCGGTGTCGGCTGGATCGTAAGCCATAGCCTGCTGCCATTGGTGTCTATCCTTGTTGAGCCGGCGAAAATTCTGTTCCTCAATAACGCCATCAACCACGGTGTCTTTACTCCGCTCGGTGCCGAACAGGCCGCCGCTACGGGTAAATCAATATTCTACCTGATTGAAACCAACCCAGGTCCTGGTTTGGGCATTTTACTGGCCTACATGCTGGCCGGTAAAGGCGTTGCGCAGAAGTCAGCTTATGGCGCTTCAATCATCCATTTCTTCGGCGGCATCCATGAGATTTATTTCCCATATATCCTGATGAAGCCACGCTTGATCATCGCTGTGATAGCTGGTGGTATGGCAGGCGTTACCTTCAACATGGTGACCGGCAATGCGTTAGTTGGACCGCCGTCTCCGGGTTCTGTCTTTGCACTGATTCTGATGTCTACTAAGGGCATGGGTATCCTCTTAACTTTGGCCTCTATTGCTATCGCCGCGACTGTATCCTTCTTGATCGCTGCTGTTATCATCCGCAGCGATGCATCAAGCACTGATGATCTAGAAGCTGCTCAGGCAACCGTGAATGCCAATAAAGCCAGCAGCAAGGGTTTAGGCAACGCAGTAACCGGCGCCAGCCAGGTACGTCGAATTGTTGTTGCCTGTGATGCCGGCATGGGCTCGTCTGCCATGGGCGCCACCGTGCTACGCGGTAAGCTAAAAGCGGCCGGTCTAGATATCAATGTCAGCAATGCCGCCATTAATGATCTGACCGATGCCGATATTGTTATCACTCAGTCAGAATTGTCGGCCCGGGCTAAAGCAAAATTACCGTCCGCTCAACACCTGAGCATTGAGAACTTTATGGATGGCGGATTTTACGACGACCTGGTCGCAAAACTCGTTTAACCGATCGGTGCACGCTTTTTACTCGTAGGCATAAAGAATGCGGGCCTCAAATGATCCTTATTTGAGGCCCACTAACGGCAACTAAGTTGCTGTAAATTTAAGATCAAAGGGATATCCATGTCCTTAACAAAGACTCCTCAAAATACCGAGACACCGCGCCACTTCCAGCCAGACGACGTCATGGCAACGACTGACCGAGTCCTGCTGTCGAGCGCCGATGTTTTAACTCAGAAATTTTTTACCAATAAGACCGAGGTACTCAAGGCCATCGCCGAGCGCATGCTCAGCCGTGGTTTTGTAGCCGCTGATTACAGCTCGGCAATGCTCGCTCGAGAAGACAAGGTCAGCACATTTCTCGTGAATGGCGTGGCCATACCGCATGGCACATCCGAGGCCAAGGCCCTGGTAGTACGCACCGGATTAGTAGTGGTGCAGTTGCCGGCCGGGGTAATCTGGAACGCCAAGGGTGATGTCGTTAACCTTGCTGTCGGCATTGCCGCAACCGGTACCGATCATCTCGATTTACTGCAGACCCTAACCGGCGTCGTCCTCGATGAGGCATTGGCCGCCGAATTGGGCACCAGCGCCAGCGCCGAGCAGATAGTCGCTTGCCTAAATGGCACCCCAGTCGAAACCGATAACGGTGCCGTTGGCGAAGATTTACGCCACAAGAGCACAGTGACCCTGATTGATTCGGCCGGATTACATGCCCGACCCGCTGCCGAATTGGCCGAGTTGGCCAGCGCTTATGCCGGGACCGAGCTGCGTTTGCGCAAAGGTGCGCGCATCGCCAACCTCAAATCGATGGCCGAATTGCTCAGTGTCGGCGCAGCGTGTGGCGACAGTGTGACGATTTCGGCCCAAGGCCCAGATGCCCCGGCGGCGGTTGATCAACTGGTAACCGCCATTGCCGCCGGACTCGATGGCGAGACCGGCGATCATAGCAACGCTGAATACGATCCCCTGGCCGGGCTGCCGGCCTTGAGCAACCCGTTAGGCCGCTTTGTCACCGATGGCGCGCCCGCGTCACCGGGTATTGCGCTGGCCGAGGTCTATGTGCTCGAAACCCAACAGGTCACCCTGGTGCAGGCCGCCAACGACCCGGACGCCGAACGGGCCCTGTTGAGCGCCGCACTGCGCACTGCGATTCAACAACTGGAGCAGCTGCAACTGGAGCTGACTCAGGGAGCCGTCGATGAAGCCGCAATCTTTCGGGCACAATGCCAACTGCTGCGTGACGAGAGTCTGATCGCGGCCACTGTTGCTCTGATCAACGCCGGTAACGCCGCGGCCTGGTCTTGGCAACAGGTCTTGATGGCGCAGGCCGATCAACTCTCGGCCCTGAGCGACCCACGCCTCAAGGCGCGCGCCGCCGATATGGTCGATGTCGCCCGGACCGTGGTGAATGTCTTGAATCACCAGTCCAATCGTCTGGATTATCCGACCGATCGGGACTTTATTCTGCTGGCGAGCGAACTAAGCCCGTCGCAAACCGCTCAACTGGGTGGATTACCGATCAAGGCAATATGCACCGAACTGGGTGGGCCCAACAGCCATATGGCGATTCTCGCACGCGCCTTGGGCATTCCTGCGTTGGTCGGTGCCGGTGCTGATTTCCTGACCCAGGTACGCCCAGGCGATTGGGCAATCGTTGATCCACAAGGTGCTCAGCTGGTGTTGGCACCCGATGCCGAGACCCGAGTTCAAGCCGACAGCCTGATCGCCCAGTGGCAGAAGAGTCAAGCCTATGAACTGGGTCAAAAAGATCAGCCCACCGAAACCCTCGATGGCCATCGCGTTGAACTGGTCTGCAATATCGCCCAACCGAGCGACACGCCGGGTGTGCTTGCCAACGGCGGTGATGGTGTTGGCCTGTTGCGCACCGAGTTTTTGTTTGAGTCGTCCACGCTGGAACCGACGATCGAAGAGCAAGTGGCGGCCTTAACAGAGATTGTCAGCTGCTTGGGCGAGCGCCAACTGGTGGTGCGCACCGCTGATATAGGTGGCGACAAACCGGTCTCTTGGCTGACCATGCCGGCGGAAGAAAATCCTTTCCTTGGGGTGCGTGGGATTCGTCTCTCGTTCCGCAATGAGGCGATGTTCAACAACCAGCTCGAAGCCATTTATCGAGTGGCGCAATGGCAGGCCGACCAGGGCATTAGCCCGGGCATCCATATCATGTTTCCGATGATTGCCACCTTAGCGGAGTGGCGCAAGGCGCGCGCCATGGCCGAGGCTATTCAGATCCGCTTAGCCGCTCCGATACTGCCCCTAGGCATTATGGTGGAAGTGCCATCGGCGGCTCTATTGGCCGATCACTTTGCTCGGGAAGTCGACTTTTTATCGATCGGCTCTAACGACCTGACTCAATACACCCTGGCGATGGACCGCATGCATCCGCAATTGGCCAGCGAAGCCGATAGCTATAATCCGGCCCTGCTGCGCCTGATCGCCATGACGGTGCAGGCCGGACAGGCGCACGGCAAATGGGTTGGGGTGTGCGGCAACATGGCCGCCGATCCGGACTTAGCCTGTCTCCTGGTCGGCTTAGGGGTGAGCGAATTGTCGATCAGCCCAGCCAATGTCCCGGCGATCAAAACGCTCTTACGCAGCGTCGTCTATAGCAAGTTGCAGGATAAAGCCCAGCGGGCGCTTGCCCTGCCCGACGCCGCCGATGTGCGTCGACTCTATGCCGACCGAACCGATTTGTTGTGACCGACGTAAGTGCCGAGCACAGCACCAAGCCTATTGAATTTTTGGAGTAAGACCATGACCACCCTATTTGAAAACTATCAACAACTGACCGGCACCGTGCCGGAGCAAACTTGGACCTGGAACCTCTATGGTGCCGGCGTGGACAATATCGGCCGCGACAATCGCGCCGAGATGTTTGATGTACCCAAACCCGATGCCGACCAAATGTTGGTGCGCGTTGACGCGGTCGGGCTGTGTTTTTCCGATGTAAAGGTGATCAACCAGGGCAGTGCCCATCCCAAACTCTATAACCGAGATTTAAAGTTGGAGCCTACCCGCCTCGGCCACGAAGCCACGGTCACGGTAATTCAGGTCGGCGCGAATCTGCAGGGCCAATACCGACCCGGCGAGCGCTATGCCATGCAACCGGATATTTATCAGAACGGCAAAAGTACCGCCTACGGTTACACCCTGCCCGGTGGCCTGGTGCAGTATCACCTGATCGGTAAAGAGATTCTCGAAACCGATGCCGGTGCCTGCCTGCTGAGGGTCTCTGACCAGATGGGCTTAGGCGATGCCGCCCTGCTCGAGCCTTGGGGTTGTGTCTTCGCCTCCTATACACAGCGGCGCCGTCTGTTGCCTAAGGCCGGCGGCACCATGTGGTTGATCGGTCAACCGGGTGCAACCGAGGACTATACCTTCAGTCACGGATTGGAGTCCCCTGCGACCCTGATCCTGACCGATGTACCCGCCAGTGTTGCCGCCCTGGCCGCCAATCACGGTCGCCGCGTCGTAGTACGCGATGGCCTTACCGTCGATGACTACGCCGCGCTGGCAAGCGAATTTGGCGACGGTGGCTTCGACGATATCGTGATGCTGGCGCCGCGTTCGGCCGTGCAGGTCTCTGAGGTGGCCAAACTGGTGGCACGCCGCGGCACCCTGAATATGGTCGGTACCGAACCGCTCGACGGTCTGGTCGAAGCCGATGTCGGTCGCCTGCACTATGACTATGTTGCCTTCATCGGCAATGCCGGCCGCAATATCGCCGACTCCTATGGCGAGGATCGCAACCGTTGTGATCTGCGTAACGATGGCACGGCGGTCTTTGTTGGCGCCGGCGGCCCCATGGGTCAGATGCACGTGCAGCGCGCGATCGAACAGAAAAACGGCCCTAAGGTCGTGGTCGTGACCGATATAGCCGATGATCGACTGGCCGAAATCGAGGCCCGCTTTGCCCCCTTGACCGCGGCGAATCAGCGCACCTTGGTAACCTACAACCCGACCACCGCGCAGCGCAGCCTACACGACCTGGTGATGGAATTGACCGACAATAAGGGCGCCGAAGATGTGGTCGTCTGTGTGCCCAATGGCGGCATCATGGCCGACTCGGCGACCTTTATGAATGAAAACGGCATGCTGGTGTTGTTTGCCGGTGTCCCGAACGGCACCATGGCGCCGGTCGATTTCAGCCAAATTTACCTCAACAATGCGCAGCTGACCGGCACCTCCGGCCTGACCATTCACGACCAAACCATGGTGATGGAAAATACCCTGCAGGGTAATATCGCGCCCGCCGTCTGTGTCGCCGCCATTGGCGGGATGCATGTTGCCAAGGCCGGCATCGAAGCGATGATCGCCAGCCGCTATCCGGGCAAAATATTGATTTTCCCACAATTGCTCGATCTACCACTGATGGGCCTAAACGAGCTGGCCGAGAAAATGCCCGCCGTCGCGGCTGCGTTGGGTGCCGGCAACACATGGAATACGACTGCCGAGGCCGCACTGTTCAATCAATGCCTCGTGGCCCAGCCATGATCTATACCCTGACGCTGAATCCGGCCATCGATTTCGAACTGATAGTGGCGGATTTTGAATTTGATGCGGTGTCGCGTGCCTTAGGCAGTCGGGTTGACTGCGGCGGCAAGGGCTTTAATGTCTCGCGCATGCTGGCCAACCTAAAGATGCCGAGCATCGCTATGGGCTTAGTCGGTGGGCCCACCGGCGACCGCCTCAGCGCCATGCTCGGCGAGTTGGGTATCGACACCCGTTTCACTCGCATTGCCGGCGAGACCCGGACCAATGTCAGTCTAGTTCAGGCCGGCGGCTCAAAGCATCTCAAGGTCAACGATACCGGACCGTCGATCAGTGACGAGGAGCTGGCAGAATTGATCGGCATGGTGCGCGCAGCCGCTCGGCCGGGGGATTGGTGGGTTTTGGCGGGCAGCTTGCCGCCCGGAGTCCCGGATGATGTCTACGCGCAGCTAATTACTATCCTGGATCAGCAGGGCGCCTTTACAGTGCTGGATAGCAGTGGCGAGGCGCTGCGCTTGGGGTGTGCGGCTGGGCCGACCCTGGTCAAACCCAACCTGGCCGAAGCCGAGCAATTAACCGGGCTGGTGGTCAGCGATGCCGCAAGCCTGACGGCTCTCGCTCAGGCGGTCTTGCTCTTGGGCCCGGTCAGCCTGGTGCTTTCGATGGGCAAAACCGGTGCCTTGCTGGCTACGCCGGACGAGCAGGTCGAATGCATCAGTCCACGCATCGTCGAACAGAATCCGATCGGAGCCGGCGACTCTATGGTGGCAGGTTTGGTTTGGGGGCTCAGTCAGGGCCAGAGTCAATCGGGTTCGCTAACCCTGGGCATCGCCTGCGGTGCGGCAACAGCCAGCTGTGCCGGCACCACCCTGGGCACCTTAGCCGATGTCGAAGCGCTCTTGGCAAACTCGAACTAAGGCTTGGCGCGGCGCTCGCCAGAGCGCTGCTTTGAATGTGTCAGCGCGTCGAGAAAGCGGGGCCGCCTAGCCCCATAGATCATTTATCGCTGAGCATCCGAACTTCGCGTTGTGGAAACGGAAAGGAAAAGCCATTCTGGTTCATCAACTTCCAAATCTCATAGAGCAGATCGGCACCGACCCGATTCTCGCCATCATCGATGGCATTCATCCAGAATTCGATGTGCAGATTGATGCCGTTGTCGCCAAAGCCCGATATTTCAATATCAGGCTGTTCCTCGAAGCTATAATCCGCCCCCGACAAGACGCTCTTATGGGCGCACAAGGTGGCCTTGACCAGCGGGAACAGTCGATCGAGATCAGTACTGAAGGCTACGGCAAAATCGATGTCATAGCGCTGCTTCAAATTCTTGTGCGTCCAATTGGTAAAGGTGGTCGAAAAAAACACATCATTGGGCACCACTATGTCTTTGCCATCGAAGGTTTCCAGCGTAATGGAGCGTAGATTGACATCGCGAATGGTGCCGCCGCGCGCGTCCGCCAATTCAATATAGTCACCAATGGACAGGGACCGCTCCAAAAGGATGATGAGTCCGGAGACAAAGTTCGATGCGATGGACTGTAAGCCAAAACCGATCCCGACACCGATGGCCCCGCCCAAGACCGTCAGCGTCGTCAGGCTGATGCCGAGCACATTCAAGAGCACCAAGAACATCACCACATAGAGCAGCACCTCGAACAGTTTGGCGATAACTTCCTTGGTACTGGAATCCAGGCCCGTCCGACTGCGGATGGTTTTTTTCCCAAGCCGATTCGATTCCTTGCCGAGCCAAAACAGGATGGCACCGAAGTACAGCACTCGACACAGATCGTAGATTGAGAAGTGAATATTACCCACGTTAAGGGCATAGGCTTCGAGCGCATTGATGGCCGGGGTCAGGACATCAAAGGCGTTTAACAGGATCAGCGGCACCACGGTGTAGATCAGCGCCTTGGCATAGACCTGTGCCTTGAGGTAACCCAGAGCGTAGCGCACCACGATCAAGGCGCCGATCAGACTCTGCGTCAACGAGACCAGATGACTTGAGCGACCCTCGCTTTCCAGGCCGTAAATTAAAAATACCAAGAGTACAAACCAGATCAGTAATGTCAGGGAATGGCTGAAAAAACTCTGCACTTGTTTCAGCAGCGCCAGCTTAGGTTGATCGATATGCGGCAGAAATGTGCGCACCACAGTGGCCAGGCCGAAGGCCAGCGACCACAACAGCAAGACTGCGAGCAGTTGTACCGCAGTTGGCTCGGCCAGCACACTGGTGATAAAGGGCGACATCTGCAACTCGTCAAAAAACAGCATAGTGGTTTACTCCGGTGGGACTGGATGAGAAGCGGATTGCAGTTCAGCACGAGCCTGTTCAATTACCCGTAAGACAAGGGGTTTGATTTTACTGTGCTGATGGTAACAGGCAACGACCGGGCGTGCGCAGACATCCGCGCCCGCAACCCGATACAGCAAGCGATCCAGATAGCCGGCCACCCGTTGTTCAGGCAAATAGGCACAGCCGCCGTGACGCAATAATAGGTCCAGCGCCAGCGGCACCAAACCGGTTTGCAGCCGGGTCGAGATTGGCCGACCTAAAGCGTGCAGCGGCGCGGGCAGAATGCCCCAGTCGAGCTCAATGTAGCCAGACAACGCGGTCTCATCGGCCAGATCGCGCGGCTCTGAAGCAACCAGTACCAAGTTCACCGGCGGCAAGTCAAAGCTGCGGATGTCGCTGTGCTTGGGTGGCTCAAACTGGAAAGCCAGATCCAGAGTTCGATCCAAGAGACGGCGATTGAGCTGATCAGGAGGCATCGAGTCAGCTTGCACCTGCAGTCCGTCATTCTCTGCTAGGGTGGACTGCAGGGACTGCTGAACAAAGGATTCCCACAGACTCACCGGCGCGGCGATACTCAGGGCGGCCTGATCGGTGGCCGCGCTGACCAACTCGCGCAGGGTGACATCCCAGGCCGACAATACCGTTTGGGCATGGGGTATCAGGCGTTTGCCGGTGTCGGTCAACTGGAGGTTGTTACGATAGCGGGCAAACACCGGACTGCCCAGCGCCGATTCGAGCAGCTTGATACGCGCACTGACCGCAGCTTGGGTCAGAAAGAGCGCTTCAGCGGCCCGTCCAAAGTGTCCGGTTTGCTGGACGGCTAAAAAGGTTTTGAGTAATTCCGTATCCATACAGCCCACCCTAATTCTGGTAAATTTACGCCACCATTGGCGCCCCGCACAGGCCGACTTGGACTAAGCTTAGCAAAGGCTGCAAATATACCCCAAAGCCGGTCGATAATGACCATATTTTCACCCCAAAAAACGCGTTTAAGCGGTCGCGGCCGGCTAGAATCTTCGACGAATTACCCGTCGTCTGAAATCACAAAAATAGTTGTCGACTTTGATCACCAAGATAGTGATGATGCGCGGCCCAAAATACTCACCTTTTGGCCCTGCACTTATTTTTAGGCTAATTAGAACAAGAGGTACGCGTTATGAAAATTGCTGTTTTATCGAGAAATGAGAATCTGTACTCCACAAGACGTCTCAAGGAAGCCGGCGAAGCGCGTGGCCATCAGGTTGACATAATCGATACCCTGCACTGTTACATGGACATCACCCGAAGTCGGCCGGCTGTGCGCTATCAGGGCCATGAGTTGCCCTACTATGATGCCGTGATTCCGCGTATCGGCGCATCGGTGACCTTTTATGGCACCGCGGTCGTCCGACAGTTCGAAATGATGGGTACCTTTTGCATCAATGAGTCGGTCGCGATCAGTCGATCGCGCGACAAGCTGCGGTCTCTGCAGCTACTGTCCCGGCGCGATGTCGGCCTACCGCGCACCGGTTTCGCGAACCGACCCGATAACGTCAAGGATCTGATAAAGAACGTCGGTGGTGCGCCACTGGTGATCAAACTATTGGAAGGCACTCAGGGTATTGGCGTGGTATTAGCCGACACCAACAAGGCCGCCGAGAGTATTATCGAAGCCTTTATGGGCTTAAAAGCCAACATCCTGGTTCAGGAATATATCAAGGAAGCCGGAGGTGCCGATATCCGCTGCTTCGTGGTCGGCAACAAGGTCGTCGCGGCGATGAAACGCCAGGGCGGCGAAGGTGAATTTCGCTCCAACTTGCACCGTGGCGGCACCGCGACATTGGTCCGGCTCAGCAAAGAAGAGCGCGCCACAGCCGTCAAAGCAGCCAAGGTCATGGGTCTGAACGTCTGTGGTGTCGACCTGTTGCAGTCGGCCAATGGACCGGTGGTGATGGAAGTGAATTCCTCGCCCGGTTTAGAGGGCATCGAACAGTCTACCAACAAGGACGTTGCCGGCCTAATCTATGAGTTTATTGAAAACAATGCCGCACTGATCAGCACCAAAACCAAGGGCAAGGGTTAAGCGGCCCACTGAATCGACTGAACATTAACCTAAGAGAAGCGCGCGACAATGGCCACGACACCTCTGGTGATAGGCAATCAAGAAATTTTACCCGGACGCAGTTACCGTATTGAGCTGCCGGTTGCCCGGCTCTATACCGACACCGAAGTGACCATGCCGGTCTATGTGATCCGCGGCAAACGCCCTGGGCCGAGTGTTTTTGTCTCCGCGGCCATTCATGGCGACGAACTGAACGGCATCGAGATAGTCCGCCGCCTGATTCAGTCGAAAACCCTGAAGGTCAGTGCCGGCACGCTCTATCTGGTGCCTATGGTCAATGTCTATGGCGTTCTCAATCAAAGTCGCTATATGCCCGATCGACGCGACCTCAACCGCAGCTTTCCTGGCTCGGCTAAGGGCTCGTTGGCCGGCCGAGTGGCCAATATGTTGATGGAAGAGATTGTTAATCGCTGCCAATATGGCATCGATTTACACACCGGTGCGATTCACCGTTCCAACTTACCGCAAGTACGCGCCTTTCTCGAAGATCCGGAAACGCTCAAGCTGGCCCAGAATTTTGGCGTACCGGTGCTACTCAACTCAAATCTGCGCGATGGCTCGCTGCGCGAAGCGGCTGTGGCCCAGGGTACCAAAATCCTAATCTACGAGGCTGGCCAAGCCTTGCGTTTCGATGAGATTTCGATTCGCGCCGGCGTAACCGGCGTGCTCAATGTCCTAACCTATTTGGGGCTATTGACCCGTAAGATGCCGAAAAAAATCGTGCAGCCCTATGTCGCCAACAACAGCGCGTGGGTGCGCACCGGCTTCAGCGGTATCGTCAACCATTTAAAAAATCTCGGCGACCAGGTACAAAAAAATGACGTCCTGGCAACGATCGGCGGCCCGTTCGGCGAAGTCTTTGGCCAAGTCCTCGCGGTGCGATCTGGCATTATTATCGGTAAGCTCAACATTCCTTTGGCCCAAGAAGGCGATGCGCTATTCCATATTGCCTTTTTTTCGGAGTCCGATGAAGACGTTTATGACAACATTGAGGTTATGCAAGAAGCCCTGATGCCCGACCATCCCTTTATATTGGCAGGGGATTAGCAATGCGTGGCCATCAGGCAGTGCGCGAGGTGTCGCTCTTGAGGGTGCTGGACGCAATGCCTATGGCCAGTCTGAAACACGATCAATTTTTTGCATAAGGGACACCAGGTGGTACCCTTTCTTAACGTCGTGATACTTAATCCAACAGGGGTTAGCAAGACCCAACAGCTGTCCAGCACAGAGGAGAGGAAACAGGAATGAGTGACCAGAAACAACTTATTACTGGCTGGGAGCCCGCAATTGAGGGCAAATTCTTGGTTGGCAGTCTGGAAAACTGTGATCTGCCGGGACTGGGCATCTGTGACTTAAATGTCCGTGTCGACACCGGCGCAAAGACCTCGGCGTTGCATGTAGATCAGATTCGAAAAATCAAAAAGGATGGTAAACCCTGGGTCACGTTCGCCATTCATCCCAATATCCACAAGGTCGACGACTGCATTTACTGCGAGGCCCCGCTGCGGGATATTCGCAAGATAAAGTCATCCAATGGCGTCACCGACGAACGCTATGTTATTCGCACGACCATAAGCCTTAACCAGCAGACATGGGAGATTGATATCTCTCTGACCGACCGCTCCGACATGAGTTATCTGATGTTGTTAGGCCGAGAAGGCATGGGCAATCGCCTGTTGGTCGACCCCTCTAAAACCTATTTACTGGCGCGTTAGGCTCGCGCGTGCGGCATCTGATTAGCCTCACTAACTCTAGGTCTATAAGGCCTAATCTATTATTCTTGCGCCGCCTCAGCTGTGGGTGAGTCATTCTCAAAAGAGGGGATATGAAAACCAGCGCCCATCGACACATAGCTGAGTTTACGGCCGGTATATTTCAAATAGAAAAGCCATACTTTTTCATGTTCGGTTTCGGCCTCCTTTAATTGATTGCAGCAGCGCACAAACTCTTGCTCTTCGGCCGTTGCCGGCTGCTGATGACCACTGGCCAAATTCTTATAGGCCTCGCCATGCCGTTCGATTAGATCGGCCTGCTTTTTCGAAAGTTGGCCACTGCGGGCGAATCCATAGGGGAAGTGCAAGCGATCGGAGAAAGTTTTTTGGCTATAAAAAGACGCAATTGTGTTCATTCAGGTGAATTCCTTTTTAGCTAACGATTGCGCGAATTATCGATAAGGTTATCGATTCTGTACAATTTATTTTTTTTGTGATGACCACAAAAATAATTAAATATTTTTTAGTTAAAATTATTAACCATGCGCTGAGAAATAAAACTATCGGAAACGCTTAAAAAACTATTACTGATTCCCGTTATCCGATTAACTTTTCAAAAAGACTACTGGTATGAGGCCGAAGACTATTAACGGTTTTGTAACGAAAATCAGTCAAACGGCCTAAAGAAATTCATTGCTTGACCGGCGCTATTGGTTGAGCTTGTAAGCAACAATAAATCATTGCATCGACCTCAGGACGGCGAATGAGCTTGGCCCCGTTGAGTCAAGGACAGGCCGAGATTACTTGCTCGGCAGCACCCTAACCGGTGATAATGCCGACTTACCCGCGCGCCTTACAATAATTGGATTAACAAATGGATTGGAAAATATTTCTAACGATTTTTGTCTCAGTTTTTATTGCCGAACTCGGCGATAAAACCCAACTGGCTACTATGCTGTTTGCCGCCGACAAAGCGGTCAGCAAGACCACAGTCTTTCTCGCGGCCTCGGCGGCTTTGGTCGTCGCATCTGCCATCGGCGTGATCGCCGGCAGCCTATTGTCGGAATATATAAATGAGAAATATCTACACTATATAGCCGGCATGGGTTTTATCGCGATCGGCGCCTATACCCTCTATAACGCCTGATCGGTCGGCTCGCTAATAGAGGTTGCCGTAACGCTCGACATAGGTTAAGTAGACTCGCAGATCAAACTCCAGCTGGTGATAATCCGGTAGCATATGCCGGCAGAGCTGGTAAAAGGCCTTGTTGTGGTCCTTTTCTTTCAGATGGGCCAGCTCATGCACGACAATCATTTGCAAAAACTCCGCTGGGGTCTTTTTAAATAGCGTGCTGATGCGAATCTCGTTTTTACTCTTTAGCTTGTGGCCCTGCACCCGCGACACAAAGCTGTGAGTGCCGAGCGCGTTATTGACGACATGGATCTTGGGATCGTAGACAATCTTGCTGAGGGCATCAGACTTCTTTAGATAGGTCTGCTTCAAGCCGAGCACAAAATCGCGCAGCGCCTTATCATTGGCCACCATATGTATTGTCGGGTATTTATCGAGCAAAAAACGCGCCAGCCGATTCTCATCGATCAGGCTTTGCACTTGTGCCTGCAAGTCAGGGCTATAGGCTGAGAGGTACTTGAGCGTGGACATTGGATCTGCTTTAACTCCAAATAAGGGCTACCCACTATACCCTAAAGCGAACAGCAGTTACCTCGCGCTGATGCCTTAGCCACCTTGAGCGGCCATTGCGCCCGTTCACTCTATGCCGCTTGGTGATATTGCGGGCTCTGGCTATGAGTAAGAATAAAAGCCACGGCCCGATTTTTTACCATAATAACCGGCATCCACCATCTGCTGCAGCAACGGGCAAGGCCGATATTTGCTGTCCCTAAAGCCATCATGCAAGACATTCATAATAACCAGGCAGGTATCCAAACCGATAAAATCAGCCAATTCCAGTGGCCCCATCGGATGATTCATGCCCAGCTTCATGACTGCATCGATGTCCGTACTGCTCGCCACCCCTTCATAGAGGGTATAGACGGCTTCGTTGATCATCGGCATCAGAATTCGGTTAGACACAAAGCCCGGATAGTCTTTCACGGTGACCGGTGTCTTCTGGATACGCTGTACCAATTCGTGTAACGCCTGATAAGTCGCGTCACTGGTCTGTAAGGCGCGGATTAATTCAACCAGATCCATCTGGGCAACCGGGTTCATAAAATGCATGCCCATAAAACGATCCGACCGGTTGGTGGCCGCAGCCATTCGGGTCAGTGAGATGGCGCTGGTATTGGACGCCAAAATGGTCGAATCGGGGCAAATTCGATCTAGGCTTTGAAACAGCGCGATCTTGGTCGGTTCTTCCTCGCTGACGGCCTCGATCACCAGGTCGCAGTCAACAAAGCGATCCATTTGTGGCGCGGTATGGATATTGTGCGCGGCCTGGTCACGCTGTGTTGCACTGAGAGGTCCCTGTGCAACCTCCTTGTCGAGACTCTGTTGGATCTCCAACACAGCGTGCTGCAGACGACTTGGTTGATTGTCCACCAGCTGAACCTGGAAGCCTTGCCGGGCAAAGACCTGGGCAATGCCGCTGCCCATCGTGCCGGCGCCTAGGACACCTATGTTGCTTATCGTCATAACTTGTTTCCTCTTGCACGGCTGATTCCGGAGTGGGCTGCAGTCAGACCTTGGTTGCAATAATACCGGGCCCATGTCAGTAAACGACCCAAGCAGTATTGCCTAGTCTGACTTCCATTGAGCTGATCGGAATCAACCCGAGCCGGATCCGCTTGATCGCGATCGACCTGAACGAAAACCAAGCGATCCATAACAGATACCGGACCCGATTACGACCCGAGTGAAATGCGGCGAGCTCAACGCCGTGCTGTATTTGCCGGAACAGCCATTGCTCGATCGCTTCGATGGCAATGCCGGTGATCGCTTGATTCTGACCCTTAAGTTTCTGTTTCTGCTGAGCGTGATGAGGCTGGGTTCCAAACGTTTCCATCGCTAATGGGCCTGATACCAATAGCAACGGGCTGCCGCAGCCGCGATGCTTGCCCTTAATCGATGATTTCTTGCTATAATCGATCCCCTTCACTCAGGAGCATCTCCATGCCATCATTTGATATTGTTTCCGAAATTGATAAGACCGAATTACAGAACGCCATCGATAACGCCAACCGCGAACTCGCGACCCGCTTTGACTTTCGTGGCATCACCGCCAGCATTGAACTCAGTGGCGATGAAACCATCGTATTAAAGTGTGATTCCGACTTTCAAGTACGCCAACTGGAAGAAATAGCCGCCAAAAACTGCAACAAACGCGGCATCAATTCAGCCTATGCTGAGGTTGATGAAACGCCGGTTCACAGCGGTAAAAGCTTTTCCTTGAATATGAAATTCAAGCAGGGTTTGGAGCAGGCTACTGCCAAGTTGATTGTAAAATTGATCAAGGAAGCTGACCTCAAGGTTAAGGCAAATATCCAAGGCGAGAAGGTGCGTGTCGAGGGCAAAAAACGCGATGACCTGCAAGGGGTTATGGCACTGCTTCGTGATGAGAAGAAAATTGAGCAGGATCTGCAATATACCAATAGGCGCGACTGAGAGACACAACTGCACTCGGCGGAAAGATATACAGGACCACCTTGCCTCGCATCCTGGTTAGGGTCAAAACCCTAGGGGTCTCAGCCAAAAAAAAACCACCGAAGACGGTGGTTGATTGAGGGTTGGGTCTAGCCAATCTACTTACCCTTTGGCTTGTCTTTTTTGGTTGAGCTTCCTTTTGCAGCCTGGTTACCTTTTGCAGCCTGGTTACCTTTTGCAGCCTGGTCACCTTTTGCAGCCTGGTTACCTTTTGCAGCCTGGTTACCTTTTGCAGCCTGGTCACCTTTTGCAGCCTGGTCACCCTTTGCAGCCTGGTCACCCTTTGCAGCCTGGTTACCTTCGGCAGCCTGGTCACCCTTTGCAGCCTGGTCACCTTCAGCAGCCTGGTCACCTTCCTGAGGTGGACGACCTTCCTCACCGGGTTTACCTTCTTCACCTTCCTGAAGTGGGCGGCCTTCCTCGCCTGGCCCGCCGGCACCATTCTCGGTGCACTCTTCGCCTTCGATGCCTTCTATACACTGCTCGCCAGGGGCAGTACCTTCAGGCTTTGAAGTGGCCTCAACTGCATTGGATTCAGCAACCGAATCCGCGGTCAAAACATCACTGATTGCCGCTTCAATGTCCTGTGCGGCGGATTCCAAAGCCTCGGATATGTTGTCCAGGGTTAGTTCTGCGGCAAAGGTATTGACGGAAACAGCACCCAGACTAACGGCGATCATCGCGCCGAGCAGCTTTTTACTAAATTGGATCATGGTTTATTCCTAATTTCAGGGGTTAATCTATCTGCTATCTGCTATCTGCTATCTGCGACCGATTTTAGTATTACCAATGCAAAAAGTATAACTGTATTTAATTGAAGAATAAGAGACACCTAAAGACAGTCATTGAGGAGAACCGCATAATCCGAGATACATTAGCCCTCAATGCGTTCCTGGTTGCTGCTCTGATTATATCCTCGATGTTTACCGTGGCCACGACCGCCGATAGAGCCCGTTACGTCGCGCCGACCACCGCTCATCATCCCACCACGGTGCGCGTCGAGATAGGTTACCAGTTCCGCTGTTATCTCTGGTGCCAATAGGGTGTTCAGACGGTCGGTCAACACCTGAGTCTGGGCGCTGCGGCGGCTATCTCGGAGCGCTAACAGTTCAGCGCGGGTGGGTCGGGGGTCGGCCGCTCGCATAGCCTCCCTGTGCGTCTGCATCTGACTGCGCTGATCAGCCGAAAACGCGATAAGTAGGTCCAATACCTCGGCTTGCTGGCTTTCGGTTAGGTTCAATTGGCTAAAGATATAGCTCATCCGCTGCGCCGGATCGACAGCCCGGTTACCCATGGCAAAGGTGGCGACCGCGACGGTGGCTAGCGTGACGGTTATTAGGATGGTGCGGATATATTGCTTAAAGTGCATCATGGTTATGACTCCTAGAGGAAAATGACCAAGCCCATTGCCTTGGTTGAGATCCATCTTCGCGCCACAAGGTGCATAAAAAATGGCAGAAATGTGCAATGACATAACCTTGACCTATGGCTACTGAAAAGTTGCGCGGCCAGTTCGATTAGGGCCGGTCGAGCTCGGTTTGAAAGCGATAGCCGGCGCCATAGACGGAGTAGATATAGTCGTGTTCGGCGTTTAGGCCTAAGAGTTTCTTGCGCAATTTTTTAATATGGCTGTCGATGGTTCGGTCCGACACCACACGCCGATCGGTATAGATTCGATCGATAATCTTATCGCGCGAGAAGATCTGCTGCGGATGGCTCATCAGCAGTTGCAGTAACTTTAGTTCGACCACCGTTAATTCGATACAGTTCGCTCCCAAACAAACCTGACTGCCCTGATCGGGAATATGGAGGCGAGGTGATGCCTTCTCGCTGAGCGCCTGATGCTGCTGCGACCGGCGCATCACGGTCTTTACTCGGGCCACCAGCTCACGCAAACTAAACGGCTTGCAGAGGTAGTCATCCGCGCCCAACTCCAGGCCGACCAGCCGATCGATTTCTTCGACCTTGGCCGTGGTGATAATTATCGGCACATCACCTTGCCGGCGCAGATCCCGACACAGATCCAAGCCATCGCGCCCAGGCAACATCAAGTCGAGGATAACCAGGTCGGCCACATTGTCCGCCAACCAAGTGGCCATCTCATCGCCTCGGTTTAGAACCGTCACCTCGAAGCCGTCTCGGAGCAAATAATCCCGTTCCAATTCGGCTAAATGACGTTCATCTTCAACAATTAATATATGACTCATCTGCCGTGCTCCGGCACCGCGGGAAACCGGATAACCAGACGTAAACCGCCTAAACGGCCCGATGTCGCCTCGATACTGGCAGCGTGTGCCTCGATAATATTTTTAACGATGGCCAGACCCAGGCCGGACCCCCCACTGGCCCGACTGCGCGAGGCATCTACGCGATAGAGTCGATCGAACAGCTTGCTGAGATCTTCCGGGCCAACGCCTGGACTGGAATCTTCCCAGCTCAGCTCACTCTGGCCAGCGACGCTCACCAGTCGGACGCGCAGCTGACCGGGTTGGTCTGGGGTCCCGTCGGTATAACGCAGCGTGTTCTGCAGCAGATTGGTTAATAGCTGCACCAGACGCTTATCATCGCCGTGCACCCAGATGGGTTGGTCGGGCACTTGCCAGTCCAGTTCAATGTGCGCCTGCTCAAAGTTGGTTTGATATTGGCTGATGGTTTCAACCATTAACTCGGCCAGATCGATTACCTCGAAGCGGTAATTGAGCGTACCGGAATCCGACTGAGAGAGCTGATGTAAATCATTAATGAGTCGATTCAATCGCTCCGAATGTCCGTGCAAAGTGGTCAACCAGGCGGCATCTATCTGACGCACGCCATCCTGAGCCGCTTCGATATCCGCCATCAGGACCGCCACCGGCGTGCGCAACTCGTGGGCGATATCACTGACCCACTGTTGCCGGTCCTGATGATTTTGTTCGAGCACCACCGCCAGCCGATTGAATTGCCCGGCCAATTGCCCGAGCTCATCATGCCGATCGGCATCGACTGAGACCGTCAAATCGCCATCGGCCATCTGCCGCAAAGCCCGGTTTAGGCGTCGAATCGGCTTCACCAGCCAGCCGGAAAAGGGTAAGGCGAACAAGGCTGCAAAGGTGATGGCGAGTAGGCCAATGACCACGACCTGTCCCTTTAAACGGGACCTAAATAACCGATCAAATTGGGCGTCTACTCGGGCGGTTGGCTGAAACCCCAGACGGCCGACCAATTGCCCGGTCAGCGGTGATTCAATATCGAGCCAGAGGGTGTTTTCCGTTCCATTGCCACGCCCCAATATCGGTCGATTCTGTGCATCCTGAATACGCAGCCGGCCCAGGTAGTCACTGTGGGGAGGTGGATTCGAATGTCCGTTGCCGTTTTCCGGCTCTGAATTGCTCCCTGGAGGTTCTGTATTCAGGCGCAGTCGGTTATTGGAGCGACCCATGCGCTTGAGTTCGGCTGACGAAAAGGACTGACGCAAGACAGACATCCAGCTTGCCGAATCCTCTCGTAACCAATCCCAATTGCCCTGTACGTCATAGCGGGTGGCGATTGTATCGATCAGCACCGCCAGCTTTCTCGACTCCTGCTGCGCCACATAGGATGAAAAACTGTGACTGAAGGTCACCGCATTGAGCGTTAACAGAGCGGCCACCATCACGGCATTGGCCAAGACCAGTAGAATAAAAAGCTTGGTACGAATCGACACAAACATAAAACCTCATACACCTATCGAGTTGCCTAAGAGTAACAGCCAAATGTGCAAAGAAAGTGCATCCTGAATGACCTTTTTTGCAGACACGCATTGACCCAATGCTCGGGTATTATCGTATATAGCACTTAAATATTCCGCATATACCCCAGCCCAGAGATTCAGACTATGTTCGATAAATTGCTCGATCTCAGTATCGCTTATTCCTTTGACCAAACTGGCTACCACCGGCACGCTCGCCATTTTTCGGAATTGAATGCGGCCAAGTTTGCCGGTAAACATTTCCTAGTGACCGGCGGCAGCCGGGGCATTGGCGGCGCAGTTACCAAGGCCCTGCTGGCCATGGGCGCAGAGGTCACGGTAACCGCCCGGACACGACAGGATTTCGAGCAAAACTTCGCAGGCCAAACGCAGGTCAGCTTCCAGCCGTTGGATTTGAGTGATTTTAAGGCTATCCAAACCCTGCCGCTAGGCCACTACGATGGTCTGGTCTTAAACGCAGGCGGAATGCCCAGTACGCCGACTCTGGTGGATGGTCAATTCGATACGATCTTTGGGGCGCAGGTGGTCGGCCATTACCTACTCTTGAACCGCCTGATCGAGGAGGATCGTTTGCAGCCAGGCGCACCGGTTCATTGGGTCGCCAGTGGCGGGATGTACCTACATAAACTGCAATTGGACGACCTGGGTTGGCAAAGCAGGACCTACGACAAGGTCAACAGTTACGCCAACGCCAAACGAGCCCAAGTAGTTTTGAACGGACTCCTGGCACAGCGTTGTAAAAATCTGGTGTTTTCGTGCTCCCATCCTGGTTGGGTCGGCACGGATGCATTGGCCGAAGCCTTGCCAGGTTTCACCAATCGCATGGGCAAACGCTTACGCACGGCAGAACAGGGTGCCGACACCATTCTTTGGTGCCTCGAACAGGGTCAACAATTGAAATCTGGCCTGTTTTGGTTTGACCGACAACCGCGCGGAACGCGAGTCTTTTTTTGGACCAAAGAAAGTGACGCCGATCGCTTCGCCCTATTGGCCATGCTTGAGGCCGTCAAGGCGCGCTACTAGCTCGACTCGATAATAGCGCTGACGTCGGTAAACCGGGCCATCAGTTGCTCTAGGGCAGATGGACTGATTAGCTGGTAGAGCCTGTCGTCGCGGCTTGTGGTTCCTTGAATATAGCCACCGGCCATGTCGATATCGATCTGCTCCTCGGTAAAATACTGCACCCCTTCAATCCGATCCACCGCCAGCCCGACTCGGCTGTCGGGGAAGTCCAGGACCAGCATAAAGCTTGGTTGCGCAATACAACCAAGTCCACTCATCGTCAGCACATCCATTACCGCCAGCGTCTCTCCGCGCAGATTGATCAGTCCCATCACACCCAAGGCTTTACTCGGCACCGGATTTAGGGGTTGCCAGGGCACAACTTCTTTAATCAATGTTGCCGGAAATGCCACCGGTTGCGCATTTAATTGAACCACGACCCACATCTGCGTGGTGTCCATTGGGCGTCTCCTCACCGCGGCTATTACTCTTCAGGTTAGTGTGCAACCAGCCTGCACGCAAATGGCCCTCAGGGTGAAAATCCTAAAAGACTGCTAAGCTTTGAATGAATCCTTTAGTCGGCTAGCCGCGTGAAAATACTATGTCCAGCTTAGAGCATTTAAATACGGCTTTTGAGAAATTAGCCTGCGCCGAAAACCTCGATGATCTGCTCCGGCGTGCGGTTATGGCCCTGCAAGACCCATTGGGTTTTGACCGCGCAGGCATCCTCTTGTATGACTCGACCCGGCACCAACAGGTAGGCACTTGGGGCACCGATGCACAGGGCCAAGTGCGCAATGAACGGGGCTTTTACGCCCCCGTTAGCGCCGATCAAATCGTCCATCCCGAGGCAGAACGGATCCGTTATTGTGACAACGTCATGCTGCAAGATCTGGGTGCAGCTGTCGCCACAGGCTGGCAGCTGCAAGCGGCAATTTTTTCCGGTGATAGTCTTTTGGGTTGGATCTATGTCGACAATTTAGTCAGCCAATTGCCGATCGCCGCCGACCAGTGTGCGATGGCTCGTACCTATGCCAACGTCCTCGGACAACTTGTCAGACGCAATCAAACGGAGGACACCCTGATCGAGGGGCAGATGGTCAGTAACCGTAAAATGGTCTTATTGGCCGAGCAATTGGCCGGCCTGGTGCCAATGAGTGCTCGCTCGATAGGCAACCTGATTAATTTTATGGCTCTGCTATCGACCGATCAATTCAGTGGCGAGAATCAAGCGCTACTGAGCTCGGCACGCAAGTCCGCCGATCAATTGGCGCGCATTTACCGCCATTTTGAGGAAAGGGTGCACGACGCGACCGATAGCGACTGCCAAAACCTGCCGGCATCGGTGGTCCAGGCATACTGGCAGCGACAATTTACCGACCTGTTTGGCACTAGTTCACATCAGCTAGAGGTTACGGCGGATGATGCCCAGGCGATTATTGGCCTACCCTTGATCCTGTTCACCCAACTGGTTAAGGAACTGGTAACCAATGCTCTGATTCACGGCTTGGAGGCCTGTAGCGCTGGACGGACCCTGGTTAGGCTCAAACAGACCACCAAGGTGCTGATCGTAACGGTCGAAGATTCTGGGCCGGGTCTCGATCAGGACCAATATGTCGAAGTTCTCAAACTCTTCGTTACCTCCAAGCCCTATGAATACCTGGGCTCCGGACTCAGTGTGGTACAGCATTATGTTGAGCGCTGGTTTAACGGACAGCTCGATTTGGGCCCCTCGCAACTGGGCGGCCTCTGCTGTACCCTTACCATCCCAATTCCGATACCCGTAACAGCACCGGTACCCTGACAGTAGGCCCAGAAACGGTATAGCACTCAACACATTTGATGAGTTTCCTGTGCCGCGTTCAGCGCTACCCTCGATGAAGCAGCGGTGCATGGATGCACCCAATTAACGGTGCCCAGCGTTACACCTGACTAGCGAGTTTGTGATGACAGATCTCCTGTTCCAACCCTCACCAGAGCAAATTGAAGCCAGTCAATTGACTTCCTTTGCCCGCCAACTCACTCACAGCAGTGGGCAGTCCTTTGCCAGCTATCAGGAGCTGCATCACTACAGCGTAACCGAGCTGGCGGCATTTTGGGCGGAGGTCTGGCGTTTCGGCCAGGTTCGCGGCGAGATGGGCGACCGCGTACTGACCGATCAGTCGATGCCGGGGGTTGAATGGTTCCCTGAGGCGCGCTTAAATTTTGCCGAGAATCTGTTAGCCGCCGGTAAGCCGGAGCACAGCGCATTGATTGCCTGCAGTGAATCTCGACCTGAGATCCGTCTGAGTTACCGTGAGCTGACCGACCAAACCCTGCAGCTGGCGGCTTTCCTAAAGCAAGACTGCAATCTACAACCCGGCGATCGGGTGGTCGCCTATCTCGGCAATACTCCTGAGGCCTTGATCGGCATGTTGGCGACCGCCTACCTCGGTGCCATCTGGGCATCGGCTTCGCCAGACTTTGGCTTTGAGGGCGCATGCGATCGCTTTAGCCAAATCGAACCGAAGGTGATGCTGGCCGGTAATGGCTACCAATATGGCGGTAAAACCTATGAGCGCCATGAGGTGGTCGCACAGCTGCGCAGCGCGATACCGTCGGTGACACACCTGATCAACGTCGCCGTGCTACCCGATGCGCCCGCACTGGCCAACAGCGTCGACTTTGCCAGCCTGGTGCAGGGTGATCGCGCCGTACCTGAGTTACACCGCTGGCCCTTTAATCAGCCCCTGTACATTCTCTTTTCCTCCGGTACCACCGGCAAACCCAAGTGCATCGTGCACGGCGCGGGCGGTACCCTGCTGCAACATATCAAAGAATTTCGTCTGCACGCCGATCTGTCCGCCGATTCGGTCTTCTTTTACTTCACCACCACCGGCTGGATGATGTGGAATTGGTTGGCCTCGGGCTTGAGCACCGGTGCGACCCTGGTACTCTATGATGGCAATCCGATGTACCCGGGGCCGACGGTTCTTTGGCAGTTAGCGGCCCGGCATGGCTTTACGCACTTCGGTACCAGCGCCAAATTTTTGGCGGCCTGTCGCAGCCAACAGTTGAGCACCGACGATCTCGATCTCAGTGCCCTGCGCACCGTGTTCTCCACCGGTTCGCCGCTGGCACCAGAAGACTTTGACTGGGTATACCAAGCCATCAAGCAAGACTTGATGCTGCATTCAATTTCCGGTGGCACCGATATAGTATCCTGCTTTGTCGGCGGCAATCCTTGGCAGCCGGTTCGGCGCGGCAAGATCCAGGCGGCCAACCTGGGTATGGCGATTGAGTCGTGGAACGATGAGGGCAAGGCGGTTATCGATCAACGCGGAGAGCTGGTGTGCACCGCGCCGGCCCCCTGCATGCCATTGGGATTTTGGCAGGACGATCAAAATCGTCGCTATCATGCCGCCTATTTCGAACGCTTTCCCGGCGTTTGGGCACAGGGTGACTTCTGCAGTATCGATGAGCAGGGTCAGGTGGTGATTTTGGGCCGCAGTGATACCACGCTGAATCCAGGTGGGGTGCGCATCGGCACGGCCGAAATCTACCGCCAGGTAGATGGCTTGACCGAAATAGCCGACTCGTTGGTCGTTGGCCGCGCCACGACAGACGATGTCGAGGTGGTGCTCTTTGTTGAGCTAGCGCCTACTATTGTGCTCGACGATGGGCTGCGTCAGCGCATCCGTCAGGCGATTCGCAGCAACACCACGCCGCGCCACGTGCCCAGCCATATCCTCGAGGTCGCGGCCATTCCCTATACCCGGTCTGGCAAAAAAGTCGAATTGGCGGTGACCCAAATACTGCGCGGCGAGGCACCGCAAAACCTCTCGGCACTGGCCAATGCCGAGTGCTTGGAGCAGTATCGCCTTTGGGCCGAGCATTTGAATAAGGGCAGCTAAAAGGCATGCTCGGGGTCGGCGAGATGATATTTCGCCGGCAGCCGGCACCGCGCTCTGGTAAACTGACAACTCAGCCCCTAGATGAACAATAGTGTGTTATTGATTACGGCAAATATCGCTCTCGGCGACGATGAAATAGAACTGAACGCCATTCGGGCGCAAGGCGCGGGCGGGCAAAACGTCAACAAGGTTTCCAGCGCCATTCACCTGCGCTTTGATATCCAAGCATCCTCCCTTCCAGAGTTCTATAAGGCGCGCTTGCTGGCGCTGAACGACAGTCGGATCACCAGCGAGGGCGTTTTGGTAATCAAGTCCCAGACCTTTCGCACCCAAGAAAAAAACCGCGCCGAAGCCCTCAGTCGGTTGCAGCAGCTGATTCAAGGTGCTGGCGTCGTGCAAAAGGCGCGTCGTGCCACCAAACCGACGCGCGGCTCCCAACGTCGGCGCATGGACAGCAAAACCCAAAACGGCAAGACCAAGGCGCTGCGCGGCCGGGTTCAGGACTGAGCTTCAGGGCTGGGGTTTATGATGCTTGTGCAATAGCGCCTGAAGGAAATTGCGCAGTATCTGGTCTTGGCACTCGCGATACAGTACATGGGTCGGTTTGCGGAAAAAAGCCGATAGCTCAGACTTGCCGAGGCGGAAGTTGGTTTCCTGCAGCAGGGCCAGTATGTCGGTCGAAGTCAGATTAAGCGCGATTTTCAGTTTTCGGAAGATAATATTATTGGTCAAGCGCGTTTCGGCCACGGGCTCCTCGCCCTCTTTCTTGCCGCGATGCTCAATAATAAAACCGTTCAGAAAGCGTGCGAGCTTGAGATCGGTACATTTCTGAAAATCCGGATCCTCATCTTTTTTCAACCATTGGCTGACGTCGGCGCGAGTCGCCTCCAGACCACCGGCGGCAAACAGGGCAATCATCTTCTTATCGGTCAGGCTAAAAATATAGCGTATTCGACGTAGTACATCGTTATTGGTCATAGTCGCTCTCGTGCACAATGGGTTGAGTTACAGCTGACCTAATTCTTCTTTCAGCTGTTTGAGCAAGGCTGCCGGCAAATTGGTGATGGTGAGCGATTCGTTTTCCGGATTGAAATTAACGTTCTTGCCGAGAATATCATTACTGAAACTGATCGAGACTTCTTTGCTTTTGCCGGTGTAGCGCAGGTATTTTTTCAGGCTTTTCCGATCTGGGATAAATTCGGCCTTCGCCTCAGGCTCGGTCTGCTGCATAAAGGTCACCAGGCTTTCCGACCGGGCGGGATCCTGAGCACTGGCCAGCGCCACGGATATGTCGTTACACACCACCGTCTCACCCAGCTTGTCTTGCTCGGTACAGTATTCGATGGCCTTGCGGCGATAATTGGCGCATTTCTCAGTGGGTAAGGTCTCGCTGTAGGCCTTGACGATGGCCATAAAGCGGTCGGTGTCGACCGAGGTGTCCAAGGTATCGACGAAATTAACCACATCGAGTAACGCCACCTGCAAGGACCGGTCACCAAAACCGAAGCTGAGCGTCAAATATTGCGCATCTTTTCGGCTCAAAGCCGCCAAGTCTATGACGCCGCCAAAGCCTAAACGACTAAAATCAATCATCGCTGCGTCGCCCAAATCTAAGTCATGGCTGAGATACAGGCCGGGCTTGTGTTTAAAGTGAAAGAACCACAGCTGGTCACCCTGCTCCAACGTCTCTTGCGCAAACAGCCAATAACCCTCGATATCTAACTCACGAGCAATCAATTCCGTTTGCAAGTGCTTCATCCACTGCTCGGTTAGGGTGACAAAGCCTAGGCTCCGGCTGGCCCATTGACCGGCCAGGGCTTTAACGTGCCCGGCCTCGTCACTGAAGCGACCATACTGCTTGTTGCTGCGATTATAGAAGGCGTTCTTAACCTGACCTAGGAGGTCATGCAACGGCTCATCAATGCCAAGCTCATCGGCACGCAGCTGCAGGGCGTTGGTAGTGCTGTTACGGAAAAATTGATGAACAATGGCATTGCTGATAGACATGAGGCGGTCACATTCGAGTTAGCGTATCGGAACGGCGCAGTATAGAGCGTGCATCGCACCGACACAAACTCGCTGTCGGTGCGCGGTTCAGGACGAATAGGCCTTGCCCAATACAACCACGGATTGGGCCAGCAACAGATACGCGCCCTTAACAATCGGCGGCTCCTCAGGTAGCAGGCCATTATTTCGCGCCGTATCGCACAGGGTGACCCAACCACTGATCGGATTAGCCGGCAGGGTAAACTCCATGTCGGCAGCGCTGGCATTGAAGATCACCAGATAATACTCATCACAGAGGTGCAAATTTACCGCTGGATTCTTAATGTCACTGGATAACAGCATGGCGAACGACTGGGTTTTCGGGTCATGCCAGTCCTTGATCTCCATGACATAGCCGTCCGGCCGATACCAGTGCACCTCGTCGGATGAAAAGGGCGACTGGAAATTCAGCTGGCCCTTGAGCACCATGTCGCTGAACAAGGAACTGCTTTTGCGCAACGCGATGACCTGCCGAGTAAAGGCTTCGAGCTGGATATCGCGTTCGTCCCATTGATACCAGCTGATATCGTTATCCTGGCAATAGGCGTTGTTATTGCCGCGCTGAGTCCGGCCCAGCTCATCACCGCCGAGAAAATGCACCGCACCCTGGGACATCATCAGGGTGGCGATAAAATTACGCTTCTGCCGAGCGCGTCGCTCGACAATTTGCGGGTCGCGGGTTTCGCCCTCGACACCGTGATTGAAACTCAGGTTATTGCCGTGACCGTCCATATTGTGTTCTTGGTTGGCCTCATTATGCCGATTGTTGTAGGAGACCAGGTCGTGCAGGGTGTAGCCATCATGGTAGGTGACGTAGTTAATGGTCGCTGAATAGCCCATGGCGCCCTTGTGAAAGACATCACTGGAGCCCATCAGGCGGGTAGCAAAGTCGCCAGTGATACCCTGATCGCCGCGCCAAAACTGGCGTACCGTATCGCGAAACTTATCGTTACATTCGTACCAATTTTCTGGGAAATGACCCAATTGATAGCCGTGCCGACCGATATCCCATGGCTCGGCAATCAGTTTGGCCGCGGATAGAACGGGGTCCTGCATAATGGCCTTAAAGAAGGTGGCTTCGGGCGAGAAGTCCCATTTTTCGCGTCCGAGACTGGCCGCCAAATCGAAGCGAAAGCCATCGACCCGATATTCGCTCATCCAGTGCCGCATGCTGTCGAGAATCAATTTCAACGCATAGGGATGGTGGCTATTAACCGAATTGCCACAGCCGGAGTTATCGATGTAATGGCTATAATTGTCCTCAAAATAGCGATAAAAACTGCGCGGATGTAGGCCCTTATTGGCAATGACCGGGCCCAACATGCCGCCTTCGGCGGTGTGGTTGTAAACCACATCGAGGATCACCTCGATGCCGGCCTGGTGCAGGGCATTAACCATGGTCTTAAACTCGGTTACCGCATCTTGGTGGGCATACCGCGGCTCCGGCGCAAAAAACAACGCCGGGTTATAGCCCCAATAGTTGGTCAGATCGAGGTCATTGAGACGGTGTTCGGGCATAAAGGCAAAACAGGGCAAGAGTTCGACCGAGGTGATGCCCAGGCGCTGCAGATGTTCAATGCTGGCCGGATGCGCCAGACCCAAATAGGTGCCCCGGATGGCTTCGGGGATTGCCAGATTCTTTTGGCTAAAGCCCTTAACATGGCACTCATATATTAGCGTTTCCCGCCAACTGATGTGCGGTGACTCGGCAGTCCACTGGAACGGCATCTGACCCGGTATGCGCCCTTTCGGAACGTGCTTGGCGTTATCCTTCAGATCCATCACAAAGTCGCCTTGGACCTCGGCATCGTGCGCAAAAAGATAGCTATTAGCCGTTAACGGGCCCGATATTTCCGGCGCATAGGGATCGATAATTACCTTATGGGGATTAAACCAGAGCCCATTGATCGGTTCAAAGGGGCCATAGGCGCGATAACCGTAGCGCCGTCCCGCCAACATCCCGTCGATATGACCGTGCCAAACATCCCCAGTGCGCGACGGGAGGCGATGCCGACTCAGCTCGTTGTCTTGCTCATCGAATAGGCAGACTTCAATACCCTGGGCCAGGGGCGCGTACACGGCGAAATTAACACCATTACTTAAAACCTTGAGCCCCAGCGGTAAGGGCCTCCCTGCACTTACGCCCGTCACCGGACTTACTCGAGTCATCATGGGGAACCTTCTCTCCTATCGTGCGAGCAACCGATACCCTTGGTTACCCTGTACGCCTGTTAAATTCGCTTCAGAAAAATGGTCGCCAACGGCGGCACGCTAATATCCAATGAAAATTCTAGCCCGTTGGCCGGTTCATCGGCGCTGTCATATAGATTGCCGATATGGTAATTGCTTCCACCATAAAAATGCGAATCGGTGTTGAGGATTATTTCATATTGACCGGCACTGGGCACACCGATCCGGTAGCGAGCATGGGGCGTGGGCGTCATATTCGAAACTACCAGCACCAGCTCGCCCTGATCACCAAACCGGGCAAAGCTGAACACACTGGCGGCGGAGTCGCTGTGGTTCAACCAGCGGAAGCCACTCGGATCGCAGTCACGTTGATGCAAGGCGGCTTCATCACGATGCAACCGATTGAGATCCTTGAATAAGTTTTGCATGCCGCTGTGACGTTCGAACTGCAACAAATACCAGTCAAGTTGGGCCTGGTGGTTCCACTCGATACCCTGGGCGAATTCGTTGCCCATAAAGTTTAATTTTTTCCCAGGGTGACCGTACATATAGCCATAATAGGCCCGTAAGTTCGCGGTTTTTTGCCATTCATCGCCCGGCATCCGCGCCAGGATAGAACCCTTGCCGTGCACGACCTCATCGTGTGATAGGGGCAAGACGAAGTTCTCGTTAAATGAATAAACCATCGAGAAAGTCAATTCGTCGTGGTGGTAGGCTCGATGCACCGGGTCACGACCAATGTATGCAAGCGAATCGTGCATCCACCCCATATTCCATTTGAAGCCGAAACCTAAGCCGCCGGCGAACACCGGCCGGGTAACCCCATCAAAGGCGGTTGACTCCTCGGCAATGGTAATGGCTTTCGGGAACCGGCCATAAACCGTGGTATTAAAGCGCTTGACCAGTTCAATGGCCTCATAATTGTGGTTGCCACCGTTCACGTTCGGGACCCACTCACCACTTTCGCGCGAGTAGTCCAGGTACAGCATTGAAGCGACGGCATCGACCCGCAGGCCGTCAATATGGAAATAATCGAGCCAAACCAAGGCCGATGAGATCAGGAAGTCGCGCACAGTGAAGCGCCCAAAATCGTAAATATAGGAGTTCCAGTCGGGGTGCCAACCGCGTTGCGGATCTTCATATTCGTAGAGCGCTGTGCCATCGAATCGGGCTAGGCCGTGGGTATCAGAGGGGAAATGGGCTGGTACCCAATCGACCAGAACCGCGATGTTTTGTTGATGGCATTGATCGACAAAATACTTGAAGTCATCGGGCGTGCCATATCGGCTGGTCGGCGCAAAAAGCCCTAATGGTTGGTATCCCCAACTGCCATCGAATGGATGCTCACTGATCGGTACGAATTCGACGTGGCTGAAGTTCATTTCACAGAGATAAGGAATCAGATGGTCGGCCAGTTCGCGGTAAGTCATGGGGCGACCTTCCATATGGCGCCACGACCCAACATGCAGCTCATAGGTCGTCATTGGGGCCTTGGTTGCCGCAACAATCTCGCGTGCTTGCCAGGCCTGGTCCTGCCACGGATACTGGCTGTGATCAAAGACAATGGAATTGAATTCCGGATATTGGGCGCAATAGAAGTTATAAGGATCGGACTTGTGCGGCAACAGGTGCCCGCGCATGTCCTTTAATTCGAACTTGTATTTGGCGCCGGCAGCAAGTTCCGGCACAAACAGGCGCCAGATACCATCCTCACTGCTTTGCATCGGATGAATCCGACCATCCCAATGGTTAAAATCGCCGATCACACTGACCGATCGAGCATTGGGGGCATAGACGGCAAAGCGCACACCGTGCAGCGGACCCTGACGGGTCGGAGTGCTGCATAACTGAGCACCCATGGTTTTATACAGGGTATCTGAACTGCACGGGAAATCCTCGAGGGCGCGTTCGGTGAACTGGTAGGCGTCCACGACCCGCCAGCTATCCTTCCCCTTCTCGACCTGGAGGCTATAAACAGGTTTATCAGCGCCTTCAACACACAATTCGAACAAACCGGGACCTGCCTGGTCCATCGCTCCGTAATCTACTGTGCCATCAATAGACAGCGCCCGAACGCGATCAACATCCGGCAGGAAGACTCGTATCAACCATGCCTTATCCTGCGGAAAAACACCTAAGGAATCGAATGGCCGCGCTTCGAGAACATTGTTTAGTCGCTTCGCAAGATGAGTCATGAGGCGAGGGGTCTCCTTATAATTGTTATTGGGCTTAAGACTACCAATCCGTAATTAACACTTTAATCGTTGTTTCGATATTAGCGGAATACGGCTAAGAAAGCAGGTGCAGACAGGACAGGGTGGAGTTTTTTGATGCCACTGACACATATTCAACTGGATAATCCAAGCTACCGGGGGATAACAGAGACGATTTAGCACCGGGATGGCCAGCAGCCAAGACTAGCGCCCGGCCCTCCCTCGGGCAACCCTAGGGATCGGAGGGTTGGCCGGTTACTGGATTAAAGTGTCGGGCAATATAACTGATGAGCTCCTGGTAGAGCGGCTGCCAGTCCTCACCCAGAGGCTGATCGAGCCGATGCCAGAAGAACTCATTAGGCTCATGCTCATCGCTGACCTCGGCGACCTGCCAATGCTCCACCAGGATTGGGTCGGTCTCCATCAGGTAGAAGCCATAGGTCGCGTCGACGTCCGCCATCAGTTCCTTGCCAATATAGCGCTTCGCTTTACCTTTAAGACCCGATGCCTGGCGTAGTGAGCGCACACAGGATGCCGCCAAGGTCTCTTTGGCACCGATAAGACCGGTCACCAGCTGCTTGCCAGCGGTGGGTTGGCTGAACGCCAAGATCTCAAGCCCCATGGCAGACTCTCGATAAACGATCGGACAGGCTCTTTTCATGGCACTTTTACCTTATGATTTTTGCAACCTAATTGATTATAAACCACTAGGCGGAGTAGATTTACGATCGTTCGAATGAGCTTAGGACCATAACTTTAACAGATAAGCGCAAACAGGGGTTAGATCACAATACCGAGGGGGGCTTAGGGTGAGCAGAACGGCAGGTCCTGCAGGGCGAGGTATAACGTTAATGGGGTACTTAACCGTTTATCACAGGCAAAAAAAAGAGCGCCGAAGCGCTCTTTTTTGTTCTTACCAAATTATCGATTACTCGATGATTTTAGCAACAACACCGGCGCCAACAGTACGGCCGCCTTCACGAATGGCGAAGCGCAAGCCTTCATCCATCGCGATTGGAGAGATCAGAGTCACAACCATCTTAACGTTGTCACCTGGCATAACCATTTCAACGCCTTCTGGCAGTTCACACGCACCCGTTACATCGGTTGTACGGAAGTAGAACTGTGGACGATAGCCCTTGAAGAACGGAGTATGACGTCCGCCTTCTTCTTTGCTCAACACGTAGATTTCAGACTCGAAAACTGTGTGCGGAGTGATAGAACCTGGCTTCGCTAATACTTGGCCACGTTCAACGTCGTCGCGCTTAGTACCACGCAATAACGCACCGATGTTCTCGCCTGCACGACCTTCGTCAAGCAGCTTACGGAACATTTCAACGCCCGTTACAACCGAAGTTGTAGTCGCACGAATACCGATGATCTGAACTTCGTTACCGGTGTTTACGATGCCGCGTTCAACACGACCTGTAACCACGGTGCCACGACCAGAGATTGAGAAAACATCTTCGATCGGCAACAAGAAAGGCTGGTCGATGGCGCGAACTGGCTCAGGAATATAAGAATCCAGAGTTTCAACCAGTTTACGAACAGCGGTAGTGCCCATTTCGTTGTCGTCTTTGCCTTCCAATGCCATCAGTGCAGAACCGATGATGATAGGCGTGTCGTCACCTGGGAATTCGTACTGTGACAACAGGTCACGAACTTCCATTTCGACCAGCTCTAATAACTCTTCGTCATCGACCATGTCAGCCTTGTTCAGGAACACGACGATGTACGGTACGCCAACCTGACGAGACAACAGGATGTGCTCACGCGTTTGTGGCATCGGGCCATCAGCAGCAGAACAAACCAGGATCGCGCCGTCCATCTGAGCAGCACCAGTAATCATGTTTTTCACATAATCGGCGTGTCCAGGACAGTCAACGTGCGCATAGTGACGCGCAGGCGAGTTGTACTCAACGTGTGAGGTAGAGATGGTGATACCACGCTCACGCTCTTCCGGTGCGTTATCGATGCCGTCAAAAGCAACGAAAGAACCGCCCCAAGTCTCTGCACATACGCGAGTTAAAGCCGCAGTCAAAGTAGTTTTACCATGGTCAACGTGACCGATTGTGCCCACGTTTACGTGGGGCTTAACTCGTTCAAATGTAGCCTTACCCATTTGGTATTTCCTCTAAAGTTAGCACTAGCTTAGCTAATTACGATTTTTTAATGATAGATTCAACAACGTTATTTGGAGCTTCTTTATAAGCTGCAAATTCCATTGTATAAGACGCTCGACCTTGAGACATAGAGCGCAAAGACGTTGCATAACCGAACATTTCGGAAAGCGGTACTTCTGCGTCAATGACCTTACCTGTCGGACCATCACCCATACCTTGCAGTGTGCCACGACGACGGTTCAAGTCGCCCATAACGTCGCCCATGTAGTCTTCAGGTGTAACAACTTCAACCTGCATGACGGGCTCCAATAGGGCCGGATTCGCTCTCTCTTTCAGCTTTTTGACGGCCATCGAGGCAGAGATCTTAAACGCCATCTCGTTTGAGTCGACATCGTGATAGGAACCATCAATCAATGTCGCTTTCAGACCAAGCAACGGATAACCGGCTAAAATACCATTCTTCATCTGCTCTTCAATACCTTTCTGAACAGCAGGAATGTATTCCTTCGGTACCGTACCGCCGACCACTTCGTTTACAAAAACGAGGCCTTCAGCGTTTGGATCTTCAGCAGGTTCAAAGCGAATAACCACGTGACCGTACTGACCACGACCGCCCGACTGACGGGCAAACTTGGAGTCAATTTCGGCCGATTCACGAATGCGCTCTCGGTAGGCCACTTGTGGCGCACCAACATTACATTCTACTTTGAACTCACGCTTCATGCGGTCAACGATGATATCAAGGTGCAATTCACCCTGACCACCGATGATCGTTTGTGCGGTTTCTTCGTCGGTATGAACCCGGAAAGAAGGATCTTCTTGAGCCAACTTACCCAAAGCAACACCCATTTTCTCTTGGTCGGCCTTGGTTTTTGGTTCAACAGCAACAGAGATAACCGGCTCGGGAAAGTCCATGCGCTCCAACGTGATGATGTGGCTCGGGTCACAGAAGGTGTCCCCAGTGGTCACATCTTTCACGCCGATCAACGCACCGATATCACCGGCTGCCAATTCTTTGATCTCTTCACGGTTGTTAGCGTGCATCTGAACCATACGGCCGACGCGGTCTTTTTTACCACGAACCGAGTTGAACACCGCATCACCAGACTTCAATACTCCGCCGTAGACACGGACAAAGGTCAAAGTACCCACGAATGGGTCAGTAGCGATTTTGAAGGCCAAAGCCGCAAAAGGTACATCATCGGATGCCAGTACCGCTTCATGCGTTACGCCATCGTCCAAAATACCTTCAATTGGCTTCACTTCAGTTGGCGACGGCATGTATTCGATCACGCTGTCGAGAACGGCTTGCACACCCTTGTTCTTGAACGCAGAACCGCAGTGAGTCAAAACGATCTCACCGGCAATGGTACGTGCACGCAAACCGATCTTGAGGTCTTCGACCGACAAGGTTTCAGTTTCCATGTACTTTTCCATCAACTCGTCGTTGGCTTCAGCAGCAGCTTCAACCAATTTCAGACGGTACTCGGCAGAGATGTCGGCCATATCAGCTGGAATCTCTCCGTATTCGAAGGTCATACCCTGGTCTTCCATATTCCAGTGAATGGCTTTCATTAATACTAGATCGATTACACCGCTGAAATCGTCCTCGGCACCAATAGGCAATTGCATAGCAATAGCGTTGGCACCCAAGCGATCTTTCATTTGCTCTAAAACAAACAGAAAGTCAGCGCCGGCACGGTCCATCTTGTTGACGAACACCATACGCGGAACATGGTATTTATTGGCTTGACGCCATACAGTTTCCGTTTGCGGTTGCACGCCCGAGGAAGCACAGAGCACCACGACAGCACCATCGAGTACGCGCAGCGAACGTTCAACTTCAATGGTGAAGTCAACGTGGCCCGGCGTATCAATGATATTGATCCGATGTTCGTCAAATTGCTTACCCATACCACGCCAAAAACAGGTGGTAGCAGCAGAAGTAATGGTAATACCACGCTCCTGCTCTTGTTCCATCCAATCCATTGTCGCTGCACCATCGTGCACCTCACCGATTTTATGAGAAATACCGGTGTAGAAAAGGACGCGCTCTGTAGTCGTTGTCTTACCAGCGTCTACATGCGCTACGATACCGATATTTCGGTAGCGTTCTAAAGGAGTTTTGCGAGCCACGACTCTATCTCCGTATCCAGTGAATTAGAAGCGATAATGAGAGAATGCTTTGTTGGCTTCAGCCATACGATGCACGTCTTCACGTTTTTTAACCGCGGAACCTTTGCCATCTGCTGAATCTAACAATTCACCGGCAAGACGTTGACGCATACTTTTTTCGCCACGACCGCGTGAAGCATCGACCAACCAACGCATGGCAAGCGCTTCACGACGAGAAGGACGAACTTCGACAGGAACCTGGTAAGTAGCACCACCAACCCGGCGAGATTTAACCTCAACCAGTGGCGCGATACTTTCGAGTGATTTGGCGAAAAGTTCGAGAGGGTTTTCATGACCCTTGTCTTTTACGATGTCTAAGGCACCGTAAACGATTTTTTCCGCAATTGACTTCTTGCCATCAACCATCACGTGGTTCATGAACTTAGCCAACTGGGTGTTGCCAAATTTTGGATCTGGCAGGATTTCACGCTTCGCAGCGACGCGTCTTCTTGGCATTGATAAGCCCCTTAATTTAGGTCTTCAGGCAGATCTGAAATTCGGCTACGAACTTCCGTTAGGAACTGCGTACCGCACTCAGCCTTACTGCTTATTCTGAGACTGGATAAATAAACAAAACTAGCTTTTTGGTCGTTTAGTACCGTACTTGGAGCGTGCTTTCTTACGATCGTTGACGCCGGAAGTATCCAGAGCACCACGAACCGTATGATAACGAACACCTGGTAGGTCTTTTACTCGACCACCACGGATCAGCACAACACTGTGTTCTTGCAGGTTGTGACCTTCACCGCCGATATACGAAGACACTTCGTAACCGTTGGTTAACCGCACACGACATACTTTACGTAAGGCCGAGTTAGGTTTCTTAGGTGTAGTTGTGTATACGCGAGTACACACACCGCGGCGTTGAGGGCACGCTTCTAGAGCCCGTACGGCGCTTGCTTCTGTCACGCGCTTACGCGGTTGACGAACGAGCTGGTTAATTGTAGCCATTTAAGCCTCTTCTCTGATTTCACTTCTCGTGACATTGCCCAGAAACAGTGGAAAAATCCTCTGTAGCCGGGAAAGGTGCGCGATTCTACGTTATCGCACAATTAGTAGTCAACAGAAAGCGTTTAATCGGCTCTCGAACACCGATCAAACGCCGCTATTTTCTACTTATTTAACGCCTGACTGAGCGCAGCTTCAACTTCCGATGCACTGATCGTCGGCTTGGCTGTGGTTCGTTCAAGACGTCTTTTCTTACGTTCAGCGTGATACGCAAGACCGGTACCGGCAGGAATCAAGCGACCTACCACTACGTTTTCTTTCAGACCGCGTAAATAGTCGCGTTTGCCGGTTACCGCACCTTCGGTCAATACACGCGTCGTTTCTTGGAACGATGCGGCAGAGATAAAGGACTCGGTGGCCAGTGATGCCTTGGTGATACCCAGCAACACACGCTCAAACTTGGCGATCTGCTTATCTTCGGTGACCGCTAAGTCGTTACCTTCCAACAGATGCATAAATTCAACTTGGTCGCCCTTGATGAAATTAGTCTGTCCACTGTCGGTAATCAATGCTTTACGCAGCATCTGGCGGCAAATGACTTCAATGTGTTTGTCGTTGATGACAACACCCTGGAGTCGATATACTTCCTGAATTTCCTTGACCACATACTTGGCCAAGGCTTCAACCCCGAGCACACGCAGAATATCGTGTGGGTTCATTGGGCCGTCAGACAGTACTTCGCCTTTTTCGACGTTCTCACCTTCGAACACGTTCATCTGGCGCCATTTCGGAATCAATTCCTCATACGGCTCAGAACCATCGTGCGGGGTGATCATGATGCGCTTCTTGCCCTTGGTCTCTTTACCGAAGGTAAAGGTACCGGACATTTCCGCCAAGATGGCGGATTCTTTCGGCTTACGGGCTTCAAATAGATCCGCAACCCGTGGCAAACCACCGGTAATATCCTTGTTGCCACTGCTGGCTTGCGGGATACGAGCCAATACATCACCGACCTTAACAGCTGCTCGGTCATGCAGGTTTAACAGCGCGCTGTCCGGCAGGAAGTACTGTACCGGCTGATTGGTGCTGCCGATCAATATGTCACGACCTTCACCATCGACCAATTTAATCATCGGACGAATTTCTTTACCGAGGGCATTACGCTGAGCCTGGGGGATGATTTCAACGGTACTGACACCGGTTAAATCATCGACCTTACGGTTGATCGTGCTGCCTTCGTCCATACCAATAAATTGGATGGTACCGGCCACCTCCGACACGATGGGGTGAGTGTGCGGATCCCAACGAACCACAACCTCACCTGAATCGACCTTGGCGCCGTCTTTAACGCTAACTACAGAACCGTACGGCAGCTTGTACCGCTCACGCTCACGGCCATGCTCATCGGCTACTGCCAACAGGCCTGAACGGCTTACCACGACCAGATGACCGTCTTCACGGACAACCGTCTTGACGTTGTGCAAATGCACGCTGCCGCCATGGCTGATCTGGACGTTATCGATCGCAGAAGAACTGGAGGCCGCGCCGCCGATGTGGAAGGTCCGCATCGTCAGCTGAGTACCAGGCTCACCGATCGACTGAGCGGCAATAATACCGACCGCCTCACCGATATTGATCCGATGGCCACGGGCCAGGTCGCGACCATAACACTGGGCACAGATACCAAAGCGTGTCTCGCACGAGATGGATGAGCGTACCTTAATGATATCGACACCGAGCTGGTCAATGCGTTCAATCCATTTTTCATCGAGCATGGTGCCTGCAGGGATCACTATCTCGTCGGTCGCCGGATCGATAATATCGACCGCATTGACTCGACCCAATACCTGCTTACTCAATGGGAAGACGATGTCGCCGCCGTCGATGACCGGCTCCAAGATAATACCTTCCTGGGTGCCACAGTCTTCTTCGGTTACCACCACGTCTTGCGCTACATCTACCAAGCGACGCGTCAGGTAACCCGACGATGCCGTTTTCAGTGCCGTATCGGCCAAACCTTTTCGCGCGCCGTGAGTGGAGATGAAGTATTCACCTACCGACAAGCCTTCGCGGAAGTTTGCCTTAATCGGGTTTTCGATGATCGAGCCATCTGGCTTAGCCATCAGGCCTCGCATACCGGCGAGCTGACGAATCTGCGTCGCGCTGCCTCGAGCACCGGAATCGGCCATCATAAAGACGGCGTTAAACGAATCCTGCTCAACTTCGTTACCATTGCGGTCGGTGGTGAATTCTCGTGAGATTCCTTCCATCATCGCTTTGGCAATTTGGTCATTGGCACGTGACCAGAGATCGACCACCTTGTTGTATTTTTCACCCTGGGTGATCAGACCCTGAGCAAATTGTTCTTCAACTTCCTGAACTTCCGCTTCGGCTGCGCCGAGTATCACATACTTGGCTTTTGGAATAACAAAGTCATTCACACCAATAGAAGAACCGGATTTAGTCGCGTAATTGAAGCCCATGTACATAACCTGGTCGGCAAAGACCACCGTTTCCTTCAGTCCCACCGAGCGATAGCACTCGTTGAGCAAACCGGAAATGGCTTTCTTCTTCATCGGCTGGTTGACCATGTCAAATGGCATACCATCGGGCGCGATAGAGAACAGGATTGCACGTCCAACTGTGGTGTCTTCAATGGCAATCTTCTCGACTCGAACGCCGTCATCACCGATCAAGACCTGGCGAATACGGACCTTAACGATGGCCTGCAGGGCAACCTGCTCAGCACCGTAGGCGCGCTGGACTTCTTCGATGTTCGAGAACACCATGCCTTCGCCCTTCGCATTGATACGCGCACGAGTCATGTAATACAGACCCAAGACAACGTCCTGCGATGGAACGATAATAGGCTCACCGGAAGCCGGTGACAGAATGTTGTTGGTCGACATCATCAGGGCGCGTGATTCGAGCTGCGCTTCAATGGTCAACGGAATGTGCACAGCCATCTGGTCACCGTCGAAGTCGGCATTATAAGCCGCACAAACGAGAGGATGCAGGTTAATGGCCTTGCCTTCGATCAATACCGGTTCAAACGCCTGGATACCCAGACGGTGAAGGGTTGGGGCGCGGTTCAACAAGACTGGATGTTCACGAATCACATCGTCGAGGATATCCCAAACGATCGGTTCCTCGCGCTCAACCATCTTCTTGGCGGCCTTGATGGTGGTCGCCAAACCGCGGTGCTCCAGCTTGCTAAAGATAAACGGCTTGAACAGTTCCAAAGCCATTTTCTTCGGCAAACCGCATTGATGCAAACGCAGTGTTGGTCCGACCACGATAACCGAACGACCTGAATAGTCGACTCGCTTACCCAAGAGGTTTTGTCGGAAACGACCCTGCTTACCCTTGATCATATCGGCAAGCGACTTCAACGGACGACGGTTAGAACCGGTAATGGCTCGGCCGCGACGTCCGTTGTCGAGCAAGGCATCAACTGATTCTTGCAACATACGCTTTTCGTTGCGCACGATGATGTCCGGCGCTGACAACTCTAACAAGCGCTTTAAGCGGTTGTTACGGTTAATCACTCGGCGATACAGATCGTTTAGATCGGAGGTTGCGAAACGGCCACCGTCAAGCGGTACCAACGGACGTAAATCCGGGGGCAACACAGGCAGAACCGTCAACACCATCCACTGCGGCAAATTGCCCGACTTGTGGAAGGCTTCGAGCAGCTTCAAACGCTTGGACAGCTTCTTGATCTTGGTTTCGGAGTTAGTTGCGGGAATTTCTTCGCGCAGGGTAGAAATCTCACCTTCAAGATCCATGGCTTCCAGCAGACGCTGAACGGCTTCGGCACCCATGCGGGCATCGAAGTCATCGCCGAACTCTTCGATCGACTCATAGTATTCTTCATCGGTCAGCAATTGACCGCGCTCCAAGCTGGTCAAGCCCGGATCGATAACTACAAAGCTTTCGTAATAGAGTATCCGTTCGATATCACGCAGAGTCATATCCAACATCAAACCAATACGAGATGGCAGTGATTTCAAGAACCAGATGTGCGCAACCGGTGCTGCCAATTCAATATGGCCCATCCGCTCACGTCGCACCTTGGCCTGGGTGACTTCAACGCCACACTTCTCACAAATCACACCACGATGCTTCAGACGCTTATACTTGCCACAGAGGCATTCGTAATCTTTGATTGGGCCAAAGATACGCGCGCAGAACAAACCGTCACGCTCAGGTTTGAACGTACGGTAGTTAATTGTTTCCGGCTTCTTCACTTCACCAAAAGACCATGAACGAATCATGTCCGGTGATGCCAGTCCGATTCGTATCGAATCGAATTCTTCGGCCTGGCCTTGTGTTTTCAGCAGGTTTAGTAAGTCTTTCATGTTTCCGCTCCGCAGGGAGTTGGCAACCGGGCAGCCCGAAGGCTGCCCATTCAATTACTCTTCGTTTTCCAGCTCCATATCGATACCCAGCGAGCGGATCTCTTTCACCAATACGTTGAAAGATTCCGGCATACCAGGTTCCATACGGTGATCACCATCGACAATGCTCTTATACATTTTCGTACGGCCATTCACGTCATCTGACTTCACTGTCAACATTTCCTGCAAGGTGTAAGCGGCACCGTAAGCTTCTAAGGCCCACACTTCCATTTCACCAAATCGTTGACCACCAAATTGCGCTTTACCGCCCAATGGTTGTTGTGTTACCAGACTGTATGAGCCAGTTGAACGAGCATGCATCTTGTCGTCCACTAAGTGGTTCAACTTGAGCATGTACATGTAACCGACAGTCGTTTTGTTTTCGAATAGGTCGCCAGTACGGCCATCCCACAATTGGATCTGACCGCTGTCATCCATGCCAGCTAAACGCAACAGACCCTTAACTTCTTCTTCTTTCGCGCCATCAAAGACCGGGGTGGCAATAGGTACACCACCGCGCAGATTACCTGCCAGCTCCATGATTTCCGCATCGGAAAATTCACCGAGGGTTTCAGTACGGTGACCGGTACCAGAGTGGTTATAAATCTGGTCCATAAAGTCACGTAAATCACCTGCGCTGCGCTGCTCGAGCATCATCTCGTTGATTTGGTCACCCAGACCCTTGGCGGCGGCACCTAGGTGCGTTTCCAAAATCTGACCAACGTTCATCCGCGAAGGCACACCGAGCGGGTTAAGCACGATATCGACTGGGTTGCCTTTGGCATCATAAGGCATGTCTTCGACCGGCATAATCACCGAGATAACACCCTTGTTACCATGACGTCCAGCCATCTTGTCGCCCGGCTGTATGTAGCGTTTAACCGCCAGATACACCTTGACCACCTTCAAAACGCCTGGCTGCAGATCGTCACCCGACTGCAGTTTGCGTTTCTTGTCGTCGAAGCGAGCTTCTTGATCGACCTTACGCTCTTTTAAGCGGCTCTCAGCCGACTCCAGCTGTGCGGCCATGGCTTCATCCTGCATACGCAGTTTGAACCAGTCAGCACGCGGCAAAGCGGCTAGGTATTCGGCTGTAAGCACGTCACCTTTTTGAAGATCGGGTCCACCGGATACCGGCTGGCCGACTAACGCAGCGGTCAGACGCTCAAACAGCGTATTTTCAACAATACGATATTCTGCGTTCAAATCTTTGCGGAACTCTTCCAACGCTTGGCGCTCAATATCACGTGAACGTTGATCACGCTCTACACCATCACGGGTAAAGACCTGAACATCGATAACGGTACCGCGCATACCACCCTTAACACGCAGGGAGGTATCTTTCACATCAGAGGCTTTCTCACCAAAGATCGCACGTAACAGCTTCTCTTCTGGGGTCAGTTGGGTTTCGCTCTTAGGCGTTACCTTGCCGACTAGAATATCGCCTGCGCCGACTTCAGCACCGATGTAAACGATGCCGGACTCGTCAAGCTTGTTCAGAGCGGCCTCGCCAACGTTCGGGATATCCGCGGTAATTTCCTCAGGCCCTAACTTGGTGTCTCGGGCAATACAGGTCAATTCCTGGATATGGATCGATGTAAAGCGATCCTCTTTGACAACCTTCTCAGAGACCAAGATGGAATCTTCGTAGTTGTATCCGTTCCACGGCATAAAGGCGATGCGCATGTTTTGGCCAAGAGCCAATTCACCCAGGTCGACGGATGGGCCGTCGGCAAGTACATCACCGCGTGCAATCGGATCACCCTGATTGACAATGGTGCGCTGATTAATACAGGTGTTCTGGTTTGAACGGGTATATTTGGTCAGGTTGTAAATATCGACACCGGCATCATCTTCACCGATTTCATCACCTGCGACCTTGACCACGATGCGCGATGCATCGACATATTCCACGATGCCGCCACGATCCGCGACGATACAGACGCCGGAGTCGATAGCCACATTACGTTCGATACCGGTACCCACCAAAGGCTTATCTGACTTTAGCGTGGGCACGGCTTGACGTTGCATGTTCGAACCCATCAGGGCTCGGTTAGCATCATCGTGTTCCAAGAACGGAATTAACGAGGCCGCAATGGATACGATCTGACGTGGTGACACGTCCATCATATCGACCTTGTCTAACGGGGCCAGGGTAAACTCGTTCTGATGGCGGACCTGAACGAATTCGCCCTGGATCATGCCATGCTCATCGACCGTAACGTTAGCCTGCGCGATGGTATGGCGAGCCTCGTCGATAGCCGACAAATAAACGATCTCATCACTAACCTTACCCGCAGATACCTTACGGTACGGCGTTTCCAGGAAACCATAGCTGTTGGTACGCGCATAGGTTGCCAGAGTGTTGATCAGACCGATGTTTGGACCTTCCGGTGTTTCAATTGGGCAAACACGGCCATAGTGGGTCGGGTGCACGTCACGTACTTCAAAACCAGCACGTTCACGTGTCAAACCGCCGGGTCCCAATGCCGACACACGTCGCTTATTGGTAATTCCGGACAACGGGTTGTTTTGATCCATAAACTGGGACAGCTGAGACGAACCGAAAAACTCTTTGATGGCAGCTGCAACCGGCTTGGCGTTGACCAAATCCTGTGGCATCAAACCTTCACTTTCGGCCATAGACAGACGTTCACGCACGGCGCGTTCAACTCGAACCAAGCCCACACGGAACTGGTTCTCAGCCATCTCACCGACCGAACGTACCCGTCGGTTACCCAAGTGATCGATATCATCGACTTGACCATTACCATTACGAATCGCGATCAGGGTCTTAACAACCTCGACAATATCATCGCGGCTCAGAATACCAGCACCTTCATCGTCTTCACGACCGAGGCGACGGTTAAACTTCATCCGGCCAACAGCGGACAGGTCATAGCGATCCGTTGAAAAGAACAGGTTCTGAAACAGTGTCTCAGCCGATTCTTTCGTTGGTGGCTCACCTGGACGCATCATGCGGTAAACTTCAACCAGGGCCTCTAGAGGCGTACTGGTAGGGTCATTACGCAGAGTGTCGGAAATAAAAGGTCCACAATCGAGATCGTTGGTGTACAGCGTCTCAAAACTCTTAATCTTTTGGGTGCGAATCGTCTCGAGTACATCGAGCGTGATTTCATCATTGCAATTGGCCAAAATTTCACCCGATTTGGAATCAACCAAGTCGGTAGCCAGGGCTTTGCCCAAAAGGTAAGAATCCGGTACTGCTGCAGACTGCAGGCCAACTTCTTCAAAGTCGCGGATATGACGGGCGGTAATACGCTTGCCTTCTTCGACCAGCACATTGCCTTTCTTATCTTTGATTTCAAATGCGGCGGTTTCGCCTTTCAATCGAGCACCCACAATCATCATTTCGATTGCAGTGTCTTTAACCTTGTATTCCACGCGGTCAAAGAACAAATCTAGAATTTGCTGATTGTTTAATTCAAGAGCACGCAACAAGATGGTCGCGGGCAACTTACGGCGCCGATCGATGCGAACAAAAACCTGATCCTTCGGATCAAATTCAAAGTCCAGCCAAGAACCACGGTAAGGGATAACTCGAGCTGAGTGCAATAACTTGCCTGAGCTGTGCGTCTTACCTTTATCATGGTCAAAAAAGACACCCGGCGAACGATGTAGCTGGGACACCACAACTCGTTCGGTACCATTAATAATAAAGGTACCATTATCGGTCATTAATGGGATCTCGCCCATATAGACTTCTTGCTCTTTAATGTCCTTAATTGCTTTGCTCGGTGAGTCTTTATCATAGATGATAAGACGCACTTTCACGCGCAATGGCGCCGCATAGGTAACCCCGCGCAATTGACATTCTTTAACGTCAAAAGCAGGTTTGCCCAGCTTATAGCTGACATATTCAAGTGCAGCGTTGCCAGAATAACTGACAATTGGAAATACCGATTTAAACGCAGCATGTAGACCGCTATCTTGGCGTTCTGAGGCATCAAAATCTGCCTGCAGAAAACTACGATAGGAATCTAACTGTATAGCCAACAGATATGGAATATCCATTACTGGCTCAAGTTTGCCGAAATCCTTACGGATTCGCTTTTTTTCGGTGTAAGAGTATGCCATCAGCAATCCCCAGCTTGTTCACCAACGGTGTGTCTGAGTGGTTGAACCGCTAAAATGCGGCTTATCGGACTACAGTTATCAGCAGACAGGTCTAATAACTCCGACTTTCACGTCCTGTGCGCTCCGCTATAGGGAGCCCCAACGCCTAAGCGTTTGTTCCTAATCCGGCAAAAATAAATTCACCGGTGAAAATAGTATTCCTGTAAGACAGGAAAAGGCCGGTAACCTAACAGGCTACCAGCCGCGCTATATTGGACGGCAATGCCACCCAGTAGCGTTTTACTTAACTTCTACAGTCGCGCCAGCTTCTTCAAGCTTCGCCTTAACTGTATCGGCTTCTTCTTTAGACACAGCTTCACGCACTGGTGCTGGAGCACTGTCTACAACGCCTTTAGCTTCTTTCAGGCCAAGACCAGTAATTTCGCGAACAATTTTGATCACGTTTACTTTCTTCTCGCCGCAAGAAACCAGGATTACGTCGAATTCAGTTTGCTCTTCAGCAACTGCAGCGACGGCACCAGGTGCTGCAGCAGCCGCTGCACTAACACCGAACTTTTCTTCCATTGCGCTAATCAATTCAACAATGTCTTTTACAGACATTTCAGAAACTGCATTGATTATATCGTCTTTAGTCAGAGACATGACTTCATTCCTAATCTGTTGGGGAAGAACCCCATTAAACCGTTAATTGACCACCAAGCTCGAAATAAGCTTATGCAGCTTCCTGTTCTTTCTGATCGCGCACTGCTGCCAATGTACGTACGAGCTTGCCTGCTGAAGCCTCTTTCAAGACCATCATCAGTTTTGCAATTGCTTCGTTGTATGTTGGCAAACTAGCTAGCAAGTCGACAGGTGTAAGTTCACCCTCGAACATGGCAGCTTTAAGTTCAAGCTTCTCGTTCTTCTTAGCGAATTCACCCAGGATACGTGCACCTGCACCGGGATGGTCCATAGAAAAAGCGATCAGCGTCGGACCGACAAAATTGTCAGCCAAACCTTCAAAAGAAGTACCTTGAACCGCACGGCGAGCCAGCGTATTACGTACGACTTTCAGCCATACGCCATTGTCACGCGCGAGCTTGCGAAGAGTGGTCATGTCATTAACTGCCACGCCACGCGAGTCTGCGATAACCGCTGACTGCGCGTTCTTAGCTTGCTCTGCTACTGCAGCAACAATTGCTTTTTTGCCTTCGAGATTCAGTGCCACTGAGAAATCCCCTGTTTAAAACCTCCGAAGAGGTCAACCTATTTTCAGCCCTTGCGGGCTGACCAGTTATAACGGCAACAGCTCATATAAAATGTGCTTGGTATACCGTCTGCGTAGGACATTAAGACAGCTGCGAACAGCCATCACCTACGGTCTTTGACTGCATAGACGAATCTATGCTCCAAAGTTTGTTAGACGCTTAGTGTACTTTGATCAAGCGCAATACCTGGACCCATGGTGGTCGTCAGGGAGATCTTCTTAACATAAACACCCTTGGAAGAAGATGGCTTCAACCGCTTGAGGTCTGCTAATAGAGCTTCTGCATTGCCTTTGATGGCACTAAGGTCAAAATCTACCTTACCGATGCAAGCATGGATAATACCGTTTTTATCGGTACGGAAACGCGCTTGACCGGCTTTTGCATTCTTTACCGCGGTTGCGACGTCAGGCGTCACAGTACCGACTTTCGGGTTTGGCATCAGTCCACGTGGTCCCAACAACTGACCCAACTGACCAACAACACGCATTGCATCAGGAGACGCAATAACAACACCGAAGTTCAGATCGCCACCTTTCATCAATTCGGCAAGATCTTCCATGCCGACGACTTCTGCACCGGCAGCTTTAGCTGCTTCGGCGTTAGCGCCCTGAGCGAAAACCGCGATACGCACATCCTTACCGGTGCCGTGTGGCAAGACGGTAGATCCGCGTACGTTTTGATCGGATTTACGTGGATCGATACCCAACTTAACAGCGATGTCCAAAGACTCAACGAACTTAACCGTTGATAGCTCTTTCAATGCCGCTACAGCATCATCGATGCTGTACAACTTAGTGGAATCGACTTTTTCATTCGCAAGACGTGCGCGTTTAGACAATTTAGCCATTACAGAACACCCTCTACATTCAAGCCCATGCTTCTTGCCGTACCGGCAATAGTCCGCACTGCAGCATCCATGTCAGATGCAGTCAGGTCCGGGTCTTTAGCTGTTGCAATTTCTTCCAGCTGTGCACGGGATACAGTGCCTACTTTTTCAGTATTTGGACGAGCGGATCCGCTCTTCAGGCCCAAAGACTTTAACAGCAAGACAGATGCTGGCGGCGTCTTAGTGACAAACGTAAAACTACGGTCGGCGTAAACGGTAATTACCACGGGAACCGGCAAGCCTGGCTCCAACTTCTGCGTCTCAGCGTTGAACGCCTTGCAGAACTCCATGATATTCACACCGTGCTGACCCAACGCAGGGCCTACCGGGGGGCTTGGATTCGCCTGACCGGCTTTAACTTGCAGCTTTACATAAGCTGTGACTTTCTTAGCCATAATAGCTTCCTCAATGTGGGTGCAAACGCCTTACGGCTCCCCGATAACAAAACAGAGACGCCAAAAACCCGATCTCTCGATCAGGTTCCCTGCATCACCATTACCCTCAGGCCTTATCGACCTGGGAAAATTCCAATTCAACCGGCGTAGAACGCCCGAAGATAGAGACCGAAACCTGCAAGCGACTCTTCTCGTAGTTGACTTTTTCAACGGTACCGTTGAAATCCGCAAAAGGCCCATCAATAACGCGAACCATTTCGCCTGGCTCGTAAATCGTCTTCTGGGTCGGCTTATCGACACCCTCTTTGACTCGCTGTAAGATAGAGTCGGCTTCTTTGCTGGTTAGTGGGGCCGGCTTTTCGGCCGTTCCACCAATAAAGCCCATCACACGTGATGTACCCTTCACCAAATGCCATGAGGCATCATTCATCGCCATCTCGACCATTACATAGCCAGGATAGAACTTACGCTCACTCTTGCGCTTCTTGCCGTCACGCATCTCAACGATGGATTCCGTTGGCACTAGGATCTCGCCAAAATCATCCTGCATACCTAGTAACTCGACCTGCTCCATTATAGAAGCCGCTACACGCTTTTCGTAACCAGAATAGGCGTGAACCACATACCAACGCTTTGACATTGAACTACCCTTATCCTATGACCATGGAAACTAACCAACCAATTAACGTATCCACAGCCCACAAAATCAAAGCTACGACCAATACAAACGCTATTACGACCAAGGTTGTTTGTACCGTCTCTTGACGGGTTGGCCAGACAACCTTACGGACCTCTACCCACGCTTCTTTACGCAGGCGATTGATCGACTTGCCTTTTTCAGTCATCAGCGCCACACCAACGGCAGCTACTAACAACACAAGAACACCCAACACCCTATAGATCAACGACTCGGCTGAAAAATAGTAGTTTCCGCCAATCGCCAGACATATCAAGACGATGGCTACGAACCATTTGGAGTAATCGAAGACTGAACTTGTTGAATTAACCTGAGCATTCATTCAGCAAAGCACCTGTGCTGGTGAAAAAAATTTGGCAGGCCAGGGGGGACTCGAACCCGCAACTTTCGGTTTTGGAGACCGACGCTCTACCAATTGAACTACTGGCCTATAACTTATTTGGGCGCCGGATTTTAATCCAACTCCCGGTGCTTTTCAAGCACTAACTGTCACCTTTACAACAAACCACCGCTAGCGCCGTGTCCTGTTGCGAGGAGGCTGGGCATCTTATTGAATTCAAATCAATTTTTCCATCTTTTTTTAGGAAATATGCAAAAATATCCCGATCTGGCGATAACACCAGAGCCTGAAAGGTTCCATTTCGGGTTGCCGAGATTTTAGACACTGACAAGTGCCAAGCTAGGGGATTTATCAGGACCGAAGCTAGAAACGATGCTATCAAATTAATGAGACCAGCCTGCTAAGATGCGAGTGGTCCAGAAACTGAAAAGGCAGCCACCGAGGTGCCTGCCTTACAATTACTAATACACTATCGAGATGGTGCTCACGATGAGAGTCGAACTCATGGCCTCTCCATTACCAATGGAGTGCTCTACCACTGAGCTACGCGAGCGAAACAGATTATGGAGCGGGTAGCGAGAATCGAACTCGCATCATCAGCTTGGAAGGCTGAGGTTCTACCATTGTACCATACCCGCGAACTCTCAATAAGAGAGTGGTGGAGGGGGATGGATTCGAACCATCGAAGCTTGCGCGGCAGAGTTACAGTCTGCTCCCTTTGGCCACTCGGGAACCCCTCCTGAACGGGCGCAAAGTGTGCCGTAAGGCGCTCTTACTGTCAACAGTGTTTGTGAACTTTATCAGTTATTACAAGCACTTAGACGAAAGATATCACTTTGTTCCCTCCTCGCATTGCGAAGAGGCGCGCATATTAGGGTCAGGGAAAAAAAAATGCAAGCCTAATTGCAGTTGTAGCGCGAATATTCTGCCTTTTCATACTGAGACAAGATAGACGCCAGTGTCTCGTCCGCCACCAACGCCGCCGAAATCGGGTCGATCACCAGGCTCACCGAGTCGGATCGATGCTCCTTGCTCACAATGGAGGCATTTACGCCCTTGCTGGCGAGCAAGGATTGTTGCCGTAGCGCATTCTTTTCGCTGGAAAACATACCCATTGATAGGGCATTGGCATTGATACCCGTAGAGATGATGTAGCTTTCGATTTCCTTAGCCGCCACCTCGGTTAACTTCTCCTTTGCCAAGCTTTTATTTTTGAACGGCCCAAAAATTACTTGGTAATCCGTTTTGACAACCTTCTGAGACGGCTCTTGGATTGCCGCGATTTCGATTGCTTGCAGCCGCGACACAATCACCTCAAGACTTTGCCCACTGACCAAACCCTCTATGCGCACGCATTGCGTTGGCTTGGTTTCGCCTTGCGCGCTGTCGGACGGACGCTTGGACTGCTGGAGCCGGTCTATCTGGTTCTTGGTGGGCTGTAAATTACTCAATGTTGCCATCGCAACGGTACTTATAGCCGGTGCAGCCGGTTGTGTTGACAGCCAATATTGGTAACCACCGAAACCAAGGTTGAGAACAACCAACACTAATAGAATCCATCTCATTTGCTGTCTCCGTTTAGCTCATTGATTAGTCGCCAATAGTATTTCAAACCCTGCAAAACCAAGTTGGGCGCATGGATAATGGGCTTGGTTAGATGCGGCCGAAGGGTGTCAGCATCGCCGCCAGTGAGCACAACCTGTGCCTTAGCAGAACCGAAGGACTGTACTGTTTGCTCTATTAGGGCAACCGCCCCATAGACAATACCGAAATTTAGGCACCCGATAGTATCCTGGCCCAGTTGAGCGCTAAAGCCAAGGTCGGCCTTTGGCAAGTGCGCCGTATTACCGGTCAGGCTTTTGGCCGCTAGTGCCAAGCCAACAGATATCGAACCGCCTTGGTGCCGGGAGTCCTTGGTGAGGTAATCGATCTTTAATGCGGTACCGGCATCGACAACCCATAGGTCCTGACCCGGAAAGCGCTGGCAGGCGCCAAGCATAGCCAACCAACGGTCCACCCCCAGCAGACGGACATCAGGATACACCAAGCGCAGGCCGGCAAAGCCATCGACGACGGTCGCAACCTGAGCTTCGATACCTTGGGCCCAGAGCACACCGACTACTTCTGCTGTTTGATGCGACACCGACGCTACCACTACCTCGCACACATAGCCATCGGTGACGAAACTTGCCAGCGACCCAAGGTCTGCAAAGACTCCGTAATCATCGCCATGGCTATACTTAATACGCGTATTGCCGCAATCTAAAAATAAGGTTGCTGATTCATTTACCATCTAACACTCACCTCACCACCATTGAACAAGCGCAGCGTGCCGGAATCGTCCAAGACAATCAATTGGCCCTTTTCATCGATACCCTGGGCCGTACCCGTGGTCACGCGGTCACCTTGGTGGACACCAATACTGCGGCCATAAAGGAAGTCACGGGAGCGCCAGGCTGCCAGGATAGGCCAGGTTCCGGAGCACTTGGCCGCGGCAAAGGTGTTGACTATCGCCTCGGCCATTTTGACCAATAGTAGATCGCGAGGTAAAAGACGCCCAGTTTCGACCAGCAAGCTCGTGGCGGCGTTAGCGGTATCAGTAGGCGCGCTCGCAACGTTAATCCCCACGCCAATCACCAACGTCGCTTCATCAATTGGGCTGCCTTGGAGCTCACATAGGATGCCGGCCAATTTCTTATCTCTACAGTAGAGGTCATTCGGCCACTTGAGTTGAACCGGTAAACCGGTCTCCTGCTCCAAAGCAGTCGCGACAGCTACGCCAACCAGCAGGCTTGATAGGTACAGTACGCCGACCTCAAAAATGGCCCTATGCCCTAGGCTGAAAGTAAGGTTGGTACAGGGTGGGCTCTGCCAAACCTTGCCTCTTCGGCCACGCCCTGCCTGCTGAAATTCTGCGGAAAATAACTTCCACTCATCGAGCTGGTAAACCGCGCCGAGCGCTGTCTTGTTGGTTGAATCTGTTTGCGCAACTATATCGATAACGGGAAATATGTCACGTCCGGCCGCCGACAACTTTGCGGACACCTGTTTCGAATCAATAGGCTGAATCGGGGTGAGTAGGCGATAGCCTCGACCGCGGATTTTATTTATCAATAGGCCGGATGACTCCAGGTCTTTTACCCAGGACGCAATGGTCGGTCTTGAGACATTAAGCGCCGCAGACAAGTCTTGCCCCGACACGAAATCTTGGCCTTGGAGCAACGACAATAGGGTTAGCAGCTGTTTCAGAAAGACGTTCTCCACTCGGCGATTGGGCATTGATTCAATACAGACGGTTCAAGGTGTTGTCTTAGTTAGGCCAAATTGGCACTAGCCACCTAGGATAGCGATAAATAATATTTATACCAGATGCGAAGTCGTCGTTCAGCTAATTAGCATGGTCAGGCATTGCTCTCACCATATGTATAATCGAACAGGCATAAAAAAACCCGCAGCCGTTAGACTGCGGGTTTTTCGTTTTTTTAGGAGCTTGACGATGACCTACTCTCACAGGGGGCGGTGCGACGCCTCGCGTGATGCGGCAACCCGAGCCCAC
>Ga0209193_1000121_pt1 | contig 57453 bp, 85 predicted proteins | sample COGITO_mtgs_1003_FD_185515 | JGI IMG/M metagenome (GOLD analysis project Ga0209193, IMG submission 185515) | Pelagic marine microbial communities from North Sea - COGITO_mtgs_100330 (SPAdes) (version 2) | ecosystem: Environmental > Aquatic > Marine > Epipelagic ...
CATTAGGTCTTTTAACTAGTCCTGCCGCCGCTAAAGTAGTTTGACCTGTTCCTCCATTAGCTACAGGAGTTGCACCTGTCACCATATTTGCTACATCTATTTTACTTAGTGCCATGTTTATCCTCCGTTTGCCGCATCCCATGCGTTTTGTAATTCTACAAGTTTAGCATTTACTGCTGACTCTGTTGGTAGTTCTGTCACTGTATTATCTACAATATTTCCATCAACTCCTATTTTATCTGTAAGACGTAAGTTAGCATAAATTTTATTTTTACTATCTGTCCATGTAAACCATTGTCCAGAATGTATTTTAACTAAAGCATCTTCTATATGATTTGGTCTAGCCATTCTATGTGTCTCCCATTTTTAAAAATGTGACGTGAGTTTCATTTTGAGAACTATGTCCATGAGTTGTTGTGTCTGAGCTAGTGCTTGCAACAACAAACCTACATTTATGTGTAGAAACATTAGTAACATCAAAAACAAAAGAAGTGCTATAAGTGTTGCTGTCACTTGCTCTTGATATTCCTGTTACTTGTTCTGAAGCACCTCCAAAATTACTGCCATCAGTTGTTGTTTCAACTTGAATTTGAATTTGACCATCTATGTTATCAGCAGTGTTTGAAACTATAAATTGTATATAATAAATTCCTGTTGCAGGAAAAGTAAACACTCCACTTGATTGTGTCATATTACTGCCTAAACTTCCGTATCCATCTGTATCTGCTAATTCCCAATTTGAAGCTATTGGATTACCTGCACCAGTAAAATCTGCTGTTATTCTCCATTGATTAGCCATTCCTGTAAATCCATTAGTAAATCCACTAAACATTCCACCTGTTGGTATTGTTGTTTTACTCATGTGTTACCCCTTATAATCCTTTATCTGCAATTAATTTATTTTTCCATGTAGTTTTAACTTCATCTGTCCATGTTGTATTACAAATAGCTTGTACGTCACTTTCTTCTGCGGATATATCTGTTTCTATAAAAGTCTTACTAGACCAATCATTAATATGTCCACAAGAAATTAATTTTCTGTGTCTTGTTCTTGCTATTTGCACGCCATCTTCTTTTACAAAAGTATCCTTTACAATGCAGATGTGTTTGTAATCACCATGAATTTCTATTTGTGCTATTTTTGTTTCTTTAGTTAATGCCATTTAATTCTCCTAATCAGCCGCTTGTAAATAAGTTATCATGCCTCTTATATTTCTACTACTTAAATTAGCATTTGTTTTTTCAGCGCCTGCTTCATTTCTTAAATTTATAAATGAATTTCCGCTATCAGCACTTACTCTTACATCTGCAATATCCGTGTTATTTATATTTCCCAATACACCTTGTCCATTTTGACTTACAGGGTTAAAAGGTATTCCAGTAACTCTTGCGTCAGAGCTATTACTTGTACTTGGAAAATTAATTTGAAACCAACAAGTTACTTGTGCTCCAATTTTTACATATCTACCAGTTGCAGAAGAGAAAGATATACTAGCACTAGTAGGAGTCCAAGAACCCTCTTCGTAATCGTCTAAAGTGTTTGCATCAGCACTTGCTGTTTGTGAATCTGGAAAGTTTATACCCCCAGTGCCAAGAACAACTCCATTATCTTTTAATGTCACACCATCAATTGCTACACCATTTCCAGATGAATTTTCTGAAACAGTGTCAACTTTTAAAGTGCCAGAGTGAGTTGTAGTTCCAGACATAGTAACACCGCCACTAAAAGTTTTTGCTACACTCTCCGTTGCAGGAGGGTCAATAGTTCCTACACTCTTTGCTTGATGAACAACATAAATATTGTTTGTGCCGCTAGGAGGAGCGCCAGTAAATGTTAGTGTTGTTCCAGATAGAGTGTATGCTGAGTTAGGGTCTTGTCTTACGTTTCCAACAAATACTTCAATATCCAATGTGCTAGCTGGTGCTGTGGATAATGTAAATGCAGTTTCACTTGCATCTCCATCAAATCTATCTCCAGTTAGTGATTGAAAAGTATTTGTAGTATCTATTGGTGTTCCGACGTATGCCATTTATTTATCCTTATGTACTTATTGAATCTACACTTGTTACCCAAGCATCTAAACCATTAGCTGTATTACATACTGCCACTAGTCTATCGCCACTCATCATTACAACTTTGGAGCCCGCATCGATCAGTTCCAGAGCACCACCCACAGGAATGGGGGCACCTTTTACTAAGTAAATGTTTGAGCCGTTGTGTTGTAAGTATACGTCTGCTGTAACTTGGGAAGTGAGGATGTTAGCCAATCGTATTCCTACAATTGCATCATCACTATCCGCAAATCTAAGTTGCACGTCGGTAGTTGATACGGGAAAGCCTTTGCCTTCAAAATCTTGAGCCATATTTTCCTACCTTATGCTACATCATCTATTAAAGCTGCTACGATACAGTTAGCTGTCGCGTCACCTGTACCACCTATATCAGCACTAATAGCATGTAGATTCGCTACTGTAGTGTTTGGTAATCTACCGTACCAGGACTCGCCTGCTCCAATAAATACACCATCAACTAAGTCATGAGCTGCTGTTCCACCATCGAAACATACAATAATACCGTCTCCAGCGCTTAGATTTTTAATAAATATAAAATTAATTTTATCGTTTGCGTGGACGGCTGTTGGTGCTGTATCATCATCTACTGCTGTATAGTCTGTAAAATAACCCGCTATCAAGTCAGTGCTTGTAGCTGTACAAGCTGTTAACTTGTAATACCATTTGTCGTTCGCATCGGTTGGAGCCAATGTCATTGAACCACTTATAGTTTTAGCTATTTCATCAGGCAATACTGTAGCTGTAATAGTTACACTTGCTGAATCTGCCATATTTTATTCCTCCTAAATTATAAAGCGATTGCCATTGCAGTGGCAAATCCCTTTGTTGCACTTGTTGCTGGGTCAATCCCATTAACAGTTGTTACATCTAAGTTAGCTAATGCATTAAATACTTCATCAGAACCATCAACAAATATTGCTGTGTCTCTGCCTGAAGGTAATGTATAAGTAACCGCGTTTGAACCTGATTGAAAAGTCAAACTAGAATCTGTATCATTTTGTACAAAATAGTGTGCTTCTATATCTGGTAAAGTAATTGTTGCTGTTGCGCCTGGTGTACCTGTAAATACTAAAATTTTATTACGACCATTTTCATCTGCGTAAGATGTTGGTTGCGTAGTAAAAGTTAAAGAAACATTACCTGATACAGCTATAGTAGCGTAACCACTAATTGCATCTTCTATCCTATTTAAGTTGTCATTTGTTTGTGCACCCCAGGTTCCGTCATTCTCCCCTGTGGCCATTAACCTTAAACCTAAATTACTCCATGTTGATGACATAGTTTATTCCTTATGCAATTCTAATAATTGCGTTTGATGCATCTGCAGTTGGGAATGCAATAGTAAATGTGCCCCCTGTTACTGTGTAGTCTCCACCAAAGTCAATCACCATTACTGCTGAATTTGAATCATTTGAATTATAAATTAAACAACCTCTAGTTGTAAATGTTGCAGAAGTAAATGAAGTATCCGCAAAATCTGTAATTGCTGTTGTGCCTGAAACACTTGGATCTACGTTTGTTAATGTATTTCCGCCTGTTGAATATCCATTTCCATTTGCTAGTTCATCTGAGTTGCCAGTCATATCAGAGTAGTTTGTTGTAGCTGCTCCGTGTGTTCCTGTTATACTTGCATTGGCTTTAAATAAGGCTAGCTTAAAAGCATCAGCTCCATTGTTGAAGTCATGATCGCCTTCCAATAGTTCCTTCTTAAAAGTGCTGCAAAGTGCTGATGTTAATCCTGCCATAATCTTATCCTTTTATTTCACCTTTTATGAACTCGTCAGTTCGTTTTCGTATTTGTTCTTGAGCCATGAATGTTTGTAAAGATCGGTCATATAACCCTTGATATCTTTGCAATTTCTCAGCCGTATCTTTCATAAATATACTAGCCTCTACAAGACTACCATATAATATGACATCAGGAGCAAAATCACCAACGTATGTGTTTGCGTTGGATGAACTTAATCCTGCTGGTTTAATAGTATAACCTATTTCTAGCGTAGTGTCAACACTAGGAACAGGGCCAAATAAATAATTTACTTGTCTATTACTAGAAGTGTATGCCGCACCTGTACTAGTATATCCAAAAAACTTTGGTGTGCCTGTTGTAGCACTATTTTGAGTGTATTCTCTTATAAATGTATCGTCTTTTTCTTCTAAAAACTCACCTGTTTGTAGTTTCATATATCTTGTAATATATACATCTTGAGGGATGTCAGTTGTATTGGTATCTGCTGTTACTAAAATGGTAGTGGTTTTTCTAAAATAATTAAGGTCAGTTTCTCTTTGAATCCTGTCTTCAGCGAGTTCTATACATAAGTCAATCGGCGCTTTACCAGAGCCAGTCGCTGCTGTAAATTCAGCGGCATCATTCTCAGTCCAATCTTGTATAGCTTGTTTTAGTTGTACGTAAGTTAATCCCATATTAAGCGTTCCATGTTCCTAAGCCAAATGGATTGTTACCCCATCCAGGCTGTCCTATTGTTATTGTACCACGTCCAGCAGTCATTTGCAACCCACTTAATGCGACAACTAGTTGTGGTGTAACTGTACCTTGAGCTGATGTTGAACCAATACCTGCTATGTTTTCTGTAGCACTAAAGATTAATGAACCTTGTGCTGAAGTACCTGCTTGTCCTGGTGCATTCTCAGTTAAATTAAATTGTGGCCCCCCTTGACTAGAAGTAGCTGCTATTCCTGTAGGATTAGTTATAGCTGTTGCAGCTATTGTACCTTGTGCAGATGTGCTTGCTATTCCAGATGGATTAGTTTGTGCTGTGTAAGCTGGAGTACCTTGGGATGCTGTCGCTTCAAAACCTGGAGAATCTTCTGCAATGTTTAATGATACTTCACCAACAAATGTGCCCATCTTAGCAGCAAAGTTTTTAAATAAAGGCCCTGCTCTAAAGGTTGTAGTTTGATTTTTACTGTCGTTATCAGGTCTTGGTTTAAATAAAAGATCTGATCTAGTTTTCTTTAGATATTTCTGTGGTTCTAACTGAGGATGCTTAGATTCAAAATCAGCTTTATGAACACGACTTCCTGTCCATTCTGTTCTTGCATCTTTATATCTAATTTTACGACCATAACGATCTTCAATTAAATGTGCTTTTTTACCAGCAGAATATCTAGCCATTAGTAAACCTGTGGTTGTACGTGAAAACTAACTCTTTCTCTATCTTCTTCTCTGGCTTTTTCCCAGTCTTGATCATACAATGGTTTTAATACTGCAAGTCTATCTGGTGCTTTTTTAACAGCTAACTCTACAGCTAAACCGCTAACCAATGCTGGTAAATATCTTCTAGGTATATCTGGATTTTGTGTATACGTTGCAGATACATCTTGTGGATATTTAATACTCCAACTTAGAAATTGATAATATGTTTGATCTGGCACAGGCCATAGATAAACTTTATGAGTTGCTGATGCAGAAGATGTAAATTGTGAATTTCTTTCAACTGCATACTGTACAGGTTTACCTGTATTTAATTTACTAGGAATAGCAAGATATTCATCCATACTAATTCTTTCTAAAATAATATCTGAAGTAGCAGAAGAATCAGAGTTATCTCTGATTGCCGCATCTAATACATCTAAATGTGATGTTGAATTAAACGTAACATAACCTTGATCTTTAGTCATGCTAGTTGTTTCTAAATCTAATGTAAATAAATTTACACCATCGTTAACCCATTTAGTTAATAATAAGTTTAATGAGCGTCTAGCAGTTTTTAAATCATAACCGCTTTTGGTTTCTACACCACAACGCTCATAAGCTTCCTGTATTATTTCACCAGTATCAAGATTAAAAGTATAAGTACCAGAGGTAGCCATACTAGTCTCCTATCCCATTATAACAGTTTTAATAACCCAAAGAAATTGAGCTAGAACCATGAACCCTACAGTCCATAATACTTTATTAATACCGTCTATTGATTTTTGTAAATGCCAAATGTGATTATTTTTTACTGTATCAACTTCTTGACGCAGTAATTTTATTTCACCTCTTAGTTCTACAATATCAAGTTTATTTTTTATATCAACGTTTGCTTCTTCCATGCTAAGCCTGGAATGTAGTTATACTCTCGCATTTGCCTACAGTAAACTTAACAAAGCAACCATTTTTAAATCTTAATCCTTCATCAGGAATTGTCATATCTCTGATCGCAGTAGCTGAAGCTACAGTACCAACTTTTAATGAAACGCTTGCTGAACCGATAGCTGAACCATCTGAAGTATCAACAAACTCAACTGTTCCTGCCGCCGCATCATTAACCATATTTGCCCCCTTTAACCTTGTAGGGCCTGCAAATACAACATCTGCCGCACTTGCAGTTGTTCCTGCAATTACTGTTCCAGCTGGATCGCCAACTGCAGTTATAGATGTGACTGTTTTAAAAAATTTACTTCCTGTTGCAGCACCTGAGTCCGCACCAGTAATTGATTCTGTCATCGCTGTACCTGTAACATCTGTTCCTACAACAGTAAATGAAATACCGCTGTCGTCTCCACCTGATGTAATTTCAGTTAGTCTACCTGAACTATTAGTTACAGAACCACCAGAAGCTAAAGCTCCGCCAAGCACTAATGCCGCATTGTTGGCAACTTGTGCTGAAGCTGAATAACCATTATCATCTGCTGGTACAGTATCTGATATGAATGTAGACTTTACGTCTGAATATCCTGCCATAGTTTTGTCCTTTATAAAAAAGTGAGGCTTTTACACCTCACTTAATGTTAATTAGTTACGCGGTATAACCGAAAAATTCTATAAGTAATTTTCCAGCTGTATAATCAGCGTCTGTTGCCGCACCAGTTGCCATATAAATATATTTATCTGCTGCTGGTGGTGTTGGAATACTGATTACGCTGTTTAAAGCTAAATCACCACTGTCACACATTTGCACTTGATTTGTTAAACTAGTTATTGCTGCATCTTCTGCACCAGTTGCTTCATCCGCATACCATAAGTTAATATCTGGATCTCCGCCTCCTGGAGCTTCTAAACAAGTTAGTTTTCCACCTAGAACTGTTCCGTTAACAGCTGCTGTAATTTGTCCAATGTGAGAATTAGCAGTTCCTGCTTTTCCGATGATATCACCAGAACCAGATGATGCTAAACCTGTTAAATCAATTAAAATTTTAGTATGAAAAATACCGCCTGTTTTAATTACTGAAGCTGCGTAAACTGTACCTGTACCAGTTGTAATACCTGTACCTGCAGTTGTTGCAATAGTATTTCCAGTTAGAGTTGATCTGCCTGTTACACCTAATGTTCCAGCGACTGAAGTGTTACCACTTGAATCGATAGTTGTATTTTCTGTAATAACACCTGTAGTGCTATTTTTTGTTATTTGTGAAAAGCCAGTTTCCGATCTGACTGTTCCGTTAAAAGTAGTTGTTCCCATTGTCTTTTCCTTTTTTATTATGTCTGCCTAAGCAGTCTCTGGGTTGTTAAGGGGGCACTTTTTATGGCGCCCCCTTTTAATATTAGCTTGGATTAGCTCCAAAAATAGCACGCCAGTCAGAGAAACCAAAAGAGTATCTCTCTCTTGCTTTGTATCTAACGTTACCAGTTTCAAAGTCACCTTCCATAGAAGTTTTAACAGGAGCTCTGTTAAACATCTTCATACCGTTAGGTGAGTCTGTTTTGATAAAGAAATTATTAGTATCAGTAAATCTGTGATTTACAAAATAACCCTTAGGCAACATTCCCATGTTGTTAAGTGCATTAATATCATTATCAGCAGTACCAACTCTACCAGGAGATTTCATTAATCTCTCAGCTACAAATATCAATTGTCTTGGGATGTGCAAACTTTGAGCTTGCAACGCTACTGGGATATCTCTATCGTCAGTAAATCCAGCAATCGCAATTAGAGCAGTTTCTAAAGAAGTTTCAGAAAGCTCTGCTTGTGATGAAAAAGTATTTGAAGCAGTAGTGCCACTTTGAAGTGGGTGAGCTGTTGAACATAGTACAACGCCGTCTCCACCTAATTGTGAGCTTGAGAATGCATTATTATATACATTCGCTGCTTTAGTTTGTTTAGCAGAAGCCATAGCTCTTGCTAATGATTTTGTTAATCTAGTTGACAGTTTGTCATAAAGATTGTCTTCCATCGCTTCCTCAGTAATTGAGAATGCCATAGCAACAGTTTCGTGTTGATATCTAGAAATCCAACCTTCACCAGTTTCTGCATAGTTAACACCTTGACCTTCAAATTTAACTGAAGCTTCTCCAAAACCTGGAAATAAAACTTCTTCTTCGAAGGCTCTATTTGATGTTTCCTCATCGAATAGTACCGCATGTTCATTTTCGTGTCTGTTATATTCAGTTCCAAAAATCGCATGTAAGCCAGGTACCAATTCCTTAAGGAGTTGTGCTCTTGAAATAGCCATAATTTATCCTTTCCTAATTATATACCTGTAACGCCTGTAGCGCCCATACGGTGTTGATGTGAGTTAATTCTCACTAGCACGTCCATAGTAGTACCAGCACTTGTATAACCCAAATCATCTTGCGCACTACCTAAAAGTTGTAGTGGGAAAGTGTTTGTGGTTGCTTTAGTGCTAGAGTCTGCTACGAGACCGCTTTTGTGAGTAGTTGTTGAACCAGAAGGTGACGCTACAATTTGTAGGTTCTCTCCAACGTTAGCTGCTTCAACTGCTGTAGACGCTTGGTCTGCTTGAATCTTAAACAAAGTGTTTGGGTCATCATAGACATACGCTTTATACTGAGCTTTTGCAACTGTGCCGTTAGGGATTGAACGTACAAACTTTACATCTCCGCTAGAATTGTCCTGATATTCTGCTCCCCAGAATACACCAACAACAGATCCAGGTGAAGCGCTACCCATATCAGTAACCAAAAGGCCAGCTGAGTAAGTAACTAAATCCCCTTCAAAGTATGCTGTAGGCGCAGTAGCAGCTATTCTATAGCCGTTACCATCAGTAAAATTGTTGGCTCTGATCGTGCCACCAGTTGCTTGTCGTACTGGTGAAAGTCCATATCCTGCCATAATTTCTCCTTAATGCAAGTTTAAAGTTTAATCAATCTGAAAAGCTCGTTATTAACTTACTTCTCAAATTTTGGTTTTTCGATTCGCCCACCTCTTGTTGTCGAAGAAGTAGATTCATCTGATACTGGCATATTTGGATTTTGCTGTTGCATATATTCTGCACTGTAAGCATTACCCATCTTTCTGCTTTGAGCTTCGTAGTACGCTTTTTTCTGAGCTACTAATTCTTTTGAGTTTTTCATAAGAATTAAATCCCCCGATCTAACCGTACCTGCGTGTTTGCCAGCAGACATTACGTCAGCATGATAGTCATCCCCAAGTTCATCAGGTGTAACTGGCTCATAGCCTTCGCGAAGTCTTTCGTGAACATTTGCATCATCAGGGTTATTCAATAATTCATGTCTAACCCAGACATATTCCATATCCACATCTTTTTTATCTTCAGGAACGTCTAGCTTTGCCATTGGTTCCCAAACTTTTTTTCGAGTTGCCGATGCTCTAGTTTTTCGGCTGGTTTGTGTTGCTTTTGTCATCTTAACCTCCCGCCTGTGTTTGGCGCACTTTTTGTCGCGCATATTCTTGTAAAGAAACTCCCAATCTATTAGCCATCTCAACTTCCGTTTTAGTTAGCTTTATTTGGTTTTTTCCCAGAGTGGAGCGCGTGCCACCCATAACTGTTGGAATTTTTTTCACTGATTTGTTTTTAAACTTCTCAGGAAATTCATCTCTTATTCTCATATCAAGTTCGTTATAATATTCATCTGAACTAGTGTTAGGTGCAATACCTTCCTCTATAAGTTCTTTATGAATTACCATAGCCGCTTGAGTCATGATTCTATCTTTAGTAGTAGATCCTCCAAACCATTCGTTTCTTTTTTGCCAAGTTAGAGCTTTTCTATCTGGCGCTGAACTACTAGTTTGTTGTTGTGGTTCTACTTTCTTAACTTCTTTTTTAGGAGAAGTTTCTGCTCTTGATTTGTATTGTTCAGCTACTAAAGATTCTGCCTTAACTGATGCTAAAGCATCTTGTGCTTTAATTTCTGCATCAATATCACCAGACTCTTTTGCTGTACGCAAAGCAGATAAAGATTGTTTTTCCTGAGCTTTTAATCTATCAATATATTGATTAATCGCGTGTAATTCTGAATCTTGTGTACGAGACTGTAACTCAGCTCGTTCAGAAGTCCATGATTGTTCTTGGTTTTTTAATTCCTTAACCCTGGCTTCTAATTCTTTTTTCTCTTTGACAAGACGTTTAATGCGTTTTTCTGCACGTTTGCCAAATACCTTTTTATCTTTAGATTCATCTTCCTCTTCAGATTTTTCCGCTTCTTCATCTTCTTCATCATCAACTGACTCAGATTCTTCTTCTACGGTTTCTTCGGATTCTACTGGAGCCTCGGTATCTGTAGGCTCTTCAGGCTTTTCTATGCCTTCAGATTCTTCTGCTGGAAGTTCTACAACTATCTCTTCTTCTTCTAGTTGCTCTTCCTGTTTTTCTTCGTCTATCATTTAGATCTCCTTCGGTTGCGACCCGCGTTTATCGCTTAAATACTATTGTATACTACATGCAAACTAATTGCAAGTCTATTTATGCGTTATTTTATCAGGATTTGGTACTACTGCAAGAACTTCATCATCATTTATCATTGCATACTCTTGACCTTCATATCTAAACTTCAAACCAATATATTTACCTGTAAGAACCCAATCTCCTATCTTACACCACTTTGTTTCTTTATCATGGTAACATTCATCTCCCATAGAAATAACTTGTGATACGACACAGGCGTGTTTGGCAATATCTTTAGTGTCATCTGTTAATATAATACCACCTTTGGTTTTTTCTTGTATTTCTCTTGATTTTATTAATAATCTAAACCCTGAAGGTTTAGGTAGTTCTGTTTTACTCATCTATCGTCTCCTGTTTATACAACTTTTTAAACTCATCTTTTACTCTAGCTTGCATATCTTCTAAAGTATGAGCAATGCCTAACATATATTTATATGAGGCAAAATCGTCTGCACCAGCACCAGCTATTTGATCTTTATTAGCTGATATAGCTTCATCTAGTGCTATTAGTAATCTGTCTTTAAACACACTTGCGTCCATTTTATCTCCTGTTTAAGTTAAAGGGGGGCCTGAATGCTACTACTTTATAGCGATTGTTTTAGGCTTTTTAGCCTCGGGAACAATCTTTTCAATCTCAACAGAAAGAAGACCGTTTTCAAGAGTGGCATTGTTTACCACCAAGTCGTCTGCAAGTGCAAACGTTCTTTTAAATGCTCTTTGAGAGATTCCTTTATGTACCATCTTCTCATCATCTTTACCTTCTTTCTTAATAGATTTTATTGTTAAAGTATTATCCCCATACTTCACATCAATATCTTCTTTACCAAAACCAGCAACTGCCAACTCAATAACATATTGTAGTTCATCTATTTTTCTAATATTGTATGGTGGGTAATTTGGAATAGCTGTATCTATTTCTAACAGTCTATCCATAATCGTATCGAAACCAACCGTAAACGGTCTGTAGGGTTCCCAATCTAATAATGTCTTCATCATAATATAACCTTTCTTAAGCGTTATTGTTTTGACCCCATTATGGCGGTCAACTAAACTATACCATAGTTAGTCTTTGTTTTCAAGTAATTCGTAAAAATAATTATCATCGTCTCCAGCAGTCCATTTACTTTCTGTTTCTACATTGTATTCAATCGTAGATACTTTGAAATCTGGTTTCTCTAGTTTAGATGGTGATAAAGATTTATCGTAAAATAAAACTCTGTTATTTGGTTGTGCTGCAAAATGTTTGTTATCTAATAATAGAATATTAAATGATTTGTGTTCTTCAGGTATTTCTGCATAACCTGTATTCAAGACATTTTTATCGGGGTGATAATTGTCTATTGTAAATAAGTATTCTCCTGAATACCATTTTTTAGATGGCGCTAAGTATTTAGCTTTGCATCCAGAGATAGATGCTTTTTCAATTACAGTTAAACCGTAATCAAATGCATCCCATAATTCTAATTCTTCTAATTCAAGATTGAGATCAGTAGGCTCACTAACAAAAGCGCTGATAGGGAGCTTATCATATAAAGCGCCGTATGTAGGCAAGTACGTTTCAAAGTAGAGCGCTCTACCCTGGATAGATTTACAGCTAACCCAAACACCTTCTACAAATTCTCCGTGACCTTTTTCATGATCATATAAATATTGTTTTTTAACATATACTTTTGTTGGTGGTAAGTTTGCTACCAATAAAGACATTAAGCCTTTCCAGCATTTTTATTACGTTTAAATGATCTGTTATTTGATTTATCTTTTACTGTTAAATTACTTTTAGAATTGTTCATAGGATTGCCATCTTTATGATCTACATCTTTACCTTTAACACCTTTTATTCTATTAGCTTTATTACGTGATGAACGTTTCTTTTTCTGTTCAGGCTTGCTGTGATAATTATCGTATTCTTTACGGTAGTTACGCATTACTTCTTTTTCTTTTTAGCCTTATTTAATAATCCTTGTAATTTTGCTATTTCTTTTTTATATGTCTCAACAATATTTATTTTACCTTTATGAGGGCCACTTTTGTGTTTTATTGTTTTTGGTTTTACACCCATACCAGGCCCCTTAATAGGTGCTGCACTCGTACCTTTTGGTAATGTAAATGCTTGATCTGGCCCAGAACGAACCTTGTTTGTTTTTATTCGGCTTCCGCCACTTCTACTTGCCATAATTTAGCCTTTCTTTTTCTTGTTGTTTGCAGCAAACTTACGAGCTGCTTCTACGGAGCCAAAGCCCCATTTTTTAAGTGCCAATGCCTTACGGGTTGGACGACCCTTCTCATCTTTCATAGGGCCTTTCATGCCTGCAAATCTTGCGGCAAATGAAACTCTTCTAGGATTCTTACCTTTAGCTACGGGAGCTTTTAAGTTAGCACCTTCTTTGTTTTTAAAATACTTTCTGCCTGCTGCAGTTAGACCACCAGTTTTACTTTTATGTTCTTTTCTCATGTTCTATACTGTCTTACTTTCTTTGCAACGGACTTCGGCTGTTTCACATGCTGTTTGCCCTTTTTTGTTCCTTTTCGCTTTGCTCTTGTCGTGGCCGCATACTCCGCAGATGTCAGACTTTCTATTGCTTTCTTGGGAAGGTATCTTTCCCCAGTAACGCTTGATTTCTTGCCAGACTTCGTTTGCCATTTTTGTTTACCCCACGACTTGAGACTTTGTTGACTTTTAGCTAGTGCCATTACCAAATAGCGACTATAATAATAACAACTGCAATTACTGCCATACCAATTTTATGATCTGACCAATAATGCATAATTTTATCTTTTATGTTACTTATCATGATTTGTATCCTCCTCCAGCTTTTTTATATGCTTTAGCTAATGCTTGCGCTTTTCTCGCACTCCATTGCCCCGCACCAGTCCCATGAGAAGCCTGAGCTTTAATACGATTAAAGATCTTTTTTCTCATACCAGGCTTGGTATAATTACCAGCCTTATTTACTGTACTTTTTGACTTTTTTACTGCCATTTTTAATTACCCCCTGTAAAACTTTAGCTTGTTTAGCATGTGACTTAGATGCTTTCTTTAAACCTTTAATTACTTTTTTAACTGTTTTTATTTTTTGTTTCATTTCTTTTTATTTTTTCTGGCATTAACTCCACTAGAAACTACTGTTCCTGTAGCTGTGCCTTTGCCTAAATCTTTGACAGGTTGTAAATTCTTTTTAACTTTCTTTTTAGTTGCTTTCTTGGCAGGTTCTAAAATAAGTTTTTTAGCATCTTTCATTTTAATTCTGTTAAATACACTTTTTGCAGCTTTTTTTCCTGCAGGAGTTTTGAGTGCTATTCTTCCTCCTAATTTTAATAAACTAAAAAATCCCATTATTGCCTTCCTATAGTTGTACTGATAATGCTATCTACATTAGATGTTAATTTTTCTGCTGAGTCCATTGCCATCTGTGCTTCTTTCAATTTACGATCTTCATCTTTGTTTTCATCATCAATCATTATTTTAGATTCTTGTAAATCCATTTTGTCTTGATGCATTTTCATATCGTCCATTAATTTTTTAGCACGCAATGCTAAGTCTTGCCTTTGAATTTCTAATTGTTCTTGTGATGAATCTTTCTTTTCACCATTCATAATTTTAGTTTTCTCTTCATCAAATTGTAAAACTTTATCTGAAGCATCCGCGGCCATCAATGCAATTTGATTTTCCATTTCAGGTGGAAGCTGTTGACCAGCCATAATCATTTGTTGCGCTTGTGGATCTTGAATCATCTGAGCCATTTGTTGTTGATACTTCATAGCTAAGTGATCTTGCATATGAGAGACTAGAAGTTGTTGAACTGCTGGACTTTCAAATGAAGGATTCTGCATAAACGTACCATGTGTAATAATATGAGCATCATGATTTTGTTCTGGTTTTGCTTGAAGAGGTGCCCCCTTAAGCGCCGCCATGTTTTCAGATATTGGGTCTGCACTAAATGGTTGCTGTTGTTGTTTTAAATAACGTTGTGGTTCACTTATTCCCATTGCAGAAAATAGTTCCATACCAATTTGTTCCATGTTATAAGCTGCAGGATTTTGTTGTGCTATTGACATAATAGCATTTATTTTTGCAATCCTGTGTGCTTCTGTAGGCATGTTTGGATCTGATACTGGAATAACATCAATTGATTTTAAATTAAAATCTTTTTTAAATACTTGCTGTGCACCACCTGCGACTTCATATGGATATAAATCGGGAAGATATTCATAATCTAGACGTGTAAGTATTCGCAGGTTTTTTGTTTGTGCGGCATGTAACCGCTTGTGCACAGCGCTGAACAGCTTTGAAGACTGTTCGAGCAGAGCCATAGTCGTTCCGACTGGCCCATAGTTTGTTGCATTTTCTACTACGTTATCAGTAGAGTCTGCAAATTGCGATGCGAGTTTAGAAGCATAATCCATTAAATTAAATAATGTAGATGATGGTTCTTTAAATGGAAGTATCTGTAATGATTTTCCTAAGTCACCCGCTGGAGCGTTTACCTCTCTAAATTCACCTGGTGCAATAGGCTCGTCAGGGGCAAGGACACGTAAACCGTGTGCCTTGAATCCACCTGGCAAGTTCGCAAAGGTTCCTGCATCAATTAATTGACGCATGGAGGAAGTAGCTGTTTTGGTTAATCCACCAATAAGATGAATGTAACCATATCCGTAAAATCCTAATCCAGGAATCATTGTATAATGTGTAAAATACATTTTCTTTTTACGCATCATATCTTCTGCATCATAGTTTCTTCTAATAGCAAGTACTTCACCATCTTCAGTCATATGTACTATGTATGGCAGTTTAATACCATCTGGGTCTTCAAATCCTGGTAAATCTATATTAACATGCATCTCTAAGATACTTGCATAATCATCATTCTCACCAGGTTTGCTTGAACCAACAGTTTCATCTGATAATTCATCAGCTGATGTTTGGTCAATAGTATAATCTACATCTACATCTACATCCCTAAATACTCCTGCTAATTGCATTTTCTTTATTTCGTTTTTAGATATTAAATATTTGTGAGTATAACGTTCTGCTGTTTCTAAATCAGATGCATAATAGTCTACATAAAAATCTTGTGCTTTTATAAATTCTGTAACTGGTCTTTGCAAGGCTGGATTAAAATAAGTTTTATTAAATGATGTACCATATAATGCTACATGAAATAACATCTTATCTAACTCAGGCCCATACTCAGGCATTTGTGTTTGTGTTTGCCAATTTAAAAATTGACGTACACGATTTGATTGATCTAATTTTTCTTGAGTTTGAGTTCCCATTATTACAGTACGCACAGGGCCTTCTGTTGGAAATAATTCTTTATATGCTTTTGCTTGAAACTTTACAACTGCTTGAGCTAATACCGGATGTGTAACTCCTGATGAGCCTGGAAATGAACCAGCTGAATCATCATATTGTAATCCTAAAAGATTAATACCATCTTCTGCTATCTCATCATATTCTTCTCGTGATTGTTTATCTCTATCAAAACCTTCTAATAACTCTTGTGCAACTGCTTGCACTTCTGCGTCTTCCATAACATCTGCTAAGTTAGCATCATGTTCTGTATCCATCATTGGTTCTTCATCAAGAAGACCCATTGCATCGGCTTCGTCTATTTCTGTTTGATCTGTTAATGTAACTTGCGCACCGCCATCTTCCATAGCCGTAATATCTTCAGAAGTTGGTATTTCTGCTGATATCGCGTCGTCTTCCAATTGTATTCTTTTTTCTATTGCCATTTATATCCCCTAATAGTAACGTCTAGATTCTCTATTATAGATCTCTTTCTCTCTTTTGTCAAGGAATGTGTCAGCTGTGTTTGATACATAACCACCATTTCTCATCCACAACAGAGCTTGTGTTACTGTATCTACTAAGTCATCATGAAGTCCTGTAGGAAATGCTCTGATCTCATCTATTACTTCCATAGCCCAATCTTTTTTAAATGGTGCATAGATTCTACCATTGTGAAATAAAGAAGATATTGCATAAGCCCGCGCAACCTTGTCTCTATCTGGTTGAAACTCAAATATAGGAATACCTGTCAAACGCAAGTCTTGTATTAAAGATTGACCTGATGCTTTTTTCTCGATTAATACAGAATCTGGATTGTGTTCGTGGTATTTAGATACTGCTTTTTCTCTAAGCGTAGGAAAATCCCATCTACCTTTCTCAGCTCCTAATAATATAAGATTTGGAACTTCTAAACCAGAACTAAATACTCCCCATGTGGTTACAGCACTATAATCGGCTGTACTTCTTGTAGAAAATGCTGTATCCCATGATTGTATGATATATTCGCAATCAGGGGGGCTGGGATTATCCCAGTTTTGCCACCAATCTAGCTTAATTATATTACCTTCTTCCGCAGAAGGTGCTTGTCCATAGAGTGCATCGAATTTAAAGGGGGGCGTATTGTTTTTTGTACGTATTATCTCTTCAGTTGACCAACAAAATCCGTTTTCTACGTCTGCTTCTGGCCAAAATGACTCCCCAAGCTCTAAATTAGTATAATTTTGCGACAAATATCCTTGTTTTACAAGTTTTTTTCGTGCTTCTTCGAGTTTTTCTAAAGATTCTGTAGTATTTAGGGCCGGTATGCGTACTACTTCCCACTTATCTGACATAGGTGAGCTGTCTTCCATGGCTAATAGGTGGCCAGAAAGATCTCTTTCATGCCATCTTGTCATAACTATAACTATTTTACCACCAGGCATGAGCCTTGTACGTAAACCAGAGGCATACCACTCGTTTAAACTCTCTCTTCTAGTCTTAGAAAATGCGTCTTGCTCTGATATTGGGTCATCTATAATAGCAAGATGGGCACCAAAACCAGCAATACCTGATCCAGAACCAGCTGCTAGGAATGAGCCTGCATCTTTTCCTTTATGTTGTAGACTCCAACTGTTTGCTGCTCTATTATCTTTACGAATGTTTGTTTGAGGGAATATAGCTTTGTACTGGGGTGTGTTTATTATATCACGAATAGCGCGGCCGAACCTTGTGGCTAAGTCATCACTGTGTGATACTGCAATCTCTTGCCAATATGGATTCTTACCTAGAGCCCATGCTGGAAAGTATGTTGATGTTATAAGTGATTTACTAGAACGCGGCGCAACAAAGACCATGAGCCTGTCATTTTCATTGTTGGCTATCTTCATGAGTTCATCGCATAGAACTCTATGGTGTGGGCCAATACTAAATGAGGGATTCATTAGCATTACAAATGCTAACAAGTCATCTCTTGCTTGTTTAACAGCTAGTCTTGAGGCGGCGTTTCTATCTTCTACTGTTACAGACATATACTGTTTTTCCCCATATCACTAATTGTGAATGTAAATCTTCTGGTGGATTATCGGGATCGTATAAGTTTAGTTGTGGGTTTAGTACCATATTTGTATCTCCTGTGATTTGTATGGTTGGCATTAAAACTTTTTACTGTATGAAATACCAATTTTGTTTTTACCTACGTTTAATTTTAAACCTTTGGGTATAATCTTTTTTACTTTTTTATACCCAGGTATTTTTTCTGCAGCTTTGTCAAGCTTGGGTGCTATGTATTCGTTGTATAACTTTGACACTATCTACTCTTTGCTATTTTAGCTTTAGTCATTTTATTTTTTCTTTTCATTGTTTCAGCAGGTGTTTCTCCAGATAAAGCCAATGATAAATCTACCTCACCTTCACTTGTTTTTATTGGATCATATGTTCCTGAAGGATTTTTTATACCTTTAGAACCTTTTTCTAAAATTCTATCTGTTCTTGAACCTTTATGAACACCTTTAGTTAATTGAGTTTTTGGTTCAGCAGCCATCTTCTTACGAAGTTTGTTTTTAGCTTTACCTTCAGCACCTCTATCAAATGTGCCTTCACGTTCTTGTTTCTTTACAGAACTTAATGCTTTTTTAAATGAAGCTCCATCAGCTTTCATTCTTTTCTTTAATTTATTCATTTGAACGGCATATTTACTTCTACCGTCTTCAGTTTTTTCTTTAGTTAACTTATCTTTATTTGCTAATAACGCTTTGATTTGCGCTTCATATCCTTCTACTGACATAGTATTTACTTCCCTTCTACGAGTTTTAATTTTGGTGCTGCAATTTTCTTGAGTCTTTCTACATCTCTTTCTATATCTTCATCAGAGTTGCCAGATGCAAAAGCATTCTCTACAGTCATCTCGGTGATGTTCTTTTCAGTCCACATAGCCTGGTGTTTACCAAGTAATTCAAGGGAGCGGATAGCCGCGTTGTAATCGCCTTCCTGCTCAGTTTTTTCAGCAATACGTACTAGGCGGCGTAATATATCATCCGCTTCAATTTTAGTACGCTTTGTTTGGTCGGCCTTGAGTTCTGAGATTCTCTCAGCCACAGCAGGATTCCGTATGATTTGCCAAGCATTTTTCTTTGCATGTTGTTCTCCGTATCCAGCACGTATGGCAGCACGAACTGCGTTGAGATCTTTTATAAACTCTAAGCAGAACTGCTCTTGTTGTGCGGTTAATGTATCGCCTTTTGCCATAGATTAAATTATACATGAAAAGGTGTTGTAATACAAGGGGGGCTAGGTTATAATGTGAGTGTATATCGCATTGCGGTGTACATCTCCTGTAATGAGAGGGGTTCAAAGCGCATACCACACACATCACACACTAAAAAGCGCTACCCCTCTCGACTTAAAAAAAAGTCTAAAATTTGCTAAAATTTTTTGAGGTGTATATGTATGTATGTATGTGTGTAGATTTTTTCCCCTGCCCCCTCTGACCGAGCAACCCCACCCCCAAGCAACGCCTTATTTTTGACACATTTGAATTGTGTCAGAATTATGTTTGTTGTATTTATGCAACAAAGCCCTTCCAACCTCGTTTGGCTATGCGTTTTCGACATATTAGCTATGCAATCTTAGCATAATACTTGCCTTATTTATGCCACATTTATATTCTATCCTATAACCATAGCAAGATAAAAAGCCCTTGCTGTAAACCTAGCTATCCCTTCTTGATATTTAGGTTTTGAATGGCTTGACGAGGTGATGCTTATGTATCGTAACTCAAACAGCGTATTCACTCAAAAAATGCTACCTATAGGCAAAAGCCCTATATATAACAGCGTTTTGAATGAGTACCAAAATAATGACACTAGTTCAAAACTAGTAATGAAGTACGCAACAAATCCGACTTCAAGACAGCAATTTATCGCTAGGTCGTTGCAAGTAAAAAGTGACAATGCTGTCACAATGTTAGCTAATAAAAAGCGACTAACCAAAAGAGAAAAGGCAATATTAAAGATGATGACAGGGAAATAAACCCTGTCATAATTCAGCCATAATTATATTGTATAACTTGGCTTAACAAAAAAGATAGAGGTATCTTATGACTAAAAAAGATTATGAGAAAGTCGCTCGAATTATTGGTAAACTTACAGCGAATAATTGTGAAAGTTTAACAAAACAAAACTTGATTAATGAATTTTCAAGTTTATTCAATGAAGATAATTACAGATTTTCACCAAGAATGTTTCAGAAGGCTTGTGAGCTTTCAAGAGATTTTAACAACATAACAGCTAAAGCGAGGTAAATATGAATGATTACAGAATATTCAATCCAATATTTGATGAAGATATGATTGATAAATTAGATATTGAATTACTAGACGAAGATTTCATTGAGCAAGACGCACTCACATATTCTGAGCAATTAGAAATCAACAGAGGTTTAGCACAATGGTTAAAATAAAAGATACTAAAAGCACTCAATCATTTACAGATTGGGTGCTAGACTTTCAAGAGCAACACCAAGAATTATTATCTGAAAATAACTACGAAGATATTATACTTGAGAAGGCTGTGGATAACTTTGACAAATAATGTTTGACAATATCCTATATTAGTTTATAGGGTATTATCAAGTATTATGTGGTTTAATACTTGGCTTAAATTATGTGAGGTAATTCTAGCTTTAACACTAACAGTAATGAGATGGAAACAACAAATTCCAAACTTGTTAAAGTACTTTCATTATGGCTTATGATGTTATTGTCTAGGCTAGAATTATAACTCACAATCTAACAGGAGTCTTTTATGACTTTACTACAATTTATACGACAACCTGTCTTTAACTTATCTAATGAGCAAATTAGAAATGTGTTAGACGATAGTCAACTACCAAATGGTTGGTCAGCAACTATGGTACAAAGATTTATTAATCAATGTCCATATGACAATCTAGTAGATTCACTCAATGACAGCTATTATGATTTGAGAAATTGCCATGATTGTGGCGATGCTATGTATGATGATGATGCCTACTTATGTTATGAGGGTGATTATACGATTTGCTCTGATTGTTCAGATTCTAATTATTATTATTCAGAGAATCGTGACACATATATTCATAATGATGATTATGATGAGTATGATTCTGACTATGATGATGAGGGTTATTCTGGTGTTCACAGATACGAAACAAATGTCCTTGACCACCTTGACTTCCAACTCACAGCTAGTGAGCAACAGCAACAAAACAAGGGTAAGAAACTCTTGTATTGTGGTGTTGAATTAGAGGTCGAGAGGAGAAACGATTGTCCAGATGATATTGCCCACCATATCAATACATCTGTACTACCAGACTTTGCTATCTGTAAATCAGATGGCTCACTTGACAATGGCTTTGAGATTGTGACAGCACCAAGTACTTATGCTATGCACAAAAAGAATTGGTCAAAGTTCTTTGATGACGAGCAATGTCGAGACAATCTGAAGGGTTGGTCTACAGATACAGCAGGACTTCATATTCACTTATCAAGAAATGCTTTAACACCTTCAGAGATTGGTAAAATACTTATATTTATCAATGACGAAACCAACAAAGATTTCATTGACCAGATTGCTGGTCGCTCATCTCATCAATGGGCAAAGAAATCGCCCAAGAAAATTACAGATGCTTTCAATTCTTCAGACAAGTATGAGGCTGTCAATACATCACACAGGAATACAATCGAACTTCGTATCTTTCGTAGTAATGTATCCAAGCATGGTTTCTTTCGTGTCTTAGAATTTGCATTTGCATTATCTGACTTTGTCAAATCAACTTCAATAGCTTTGACAAGTTTACACTACACAGCTTTCTTTCGTTTCATGTCTAGACCAGAAAACAAATCGACTTACCCAAACTTATCAGCTTGGTTAATTCGTAAAGGTCACATCAATGGAAAGCCTTCACGCTCAATTAGTGAGCAAGAAGAACTAACTAGCACAGCTACTAACTAGAAAGGGTAACATATGTGTTTAATTATTAAAACTGACAATCCAAGTCAACTACATAGTGGTTTATTAGAAACTGCTTACGAAAACAATCCAGATGGTTTTGGTGTAATGTTTTGTAACAATGGCAAACTACACACTCACAAAATCGTACCCAAGACTTTCAAAGATGTTGAAAAGCTATGGGATAAATACAAGAATGTTGATTCTGGTATGGGTATCCACTTCAGATTCAACACCAATGGAGATACTAACCGAGCTATGTCGCACCCTTTTGAAGTCTTATCCAAAGCCAAAGGTGATGACAGAGATATGTGGGTAATGCACAATGGACCTCAACTTCCTACACCCATGATTGACAACAACAAATCTGACACACATCAGTTTGTCAAATGGGTATTACGACCACAACTCTCAGCCAATCCCAAACTACTACACAATGCAGAGTGGCAAGAAATGATTGAGGAACTTATTGGTACTGACAAGTTATTATTTCTTGATGGCAAAACCAAAGAGTTTGTCATCTTCAACGAATCTGAGGGCAAAGATATGGACAATGTAGGTTGGTTATCCAATACCTATTCTATCCAACCTTCTAGCTATGGTGTGCGTGACAAGTACTACGACTTCGAAACTAACACCATGAAAGATGTTGCCAAAGACAAATACACTTGGGCATATGATGATGAAGATTGGGCATACTCTAGCTATGGTGGTGGCTATCGTACAGTACCACGACAAAAATTCACAGGTCAGACATCTGGCAAAGTCATAGACTACACAGCCGACAAAGGGGGGCAAGTAGATACTAAAGCTGTCGAAGATGATAGCTTGATGTACAATGGCAAACATCTACAATGGGATGACCTGTGTACTAGAGACAGAGAAGAACTTGTCGAACTATGCGAAGAAAATCCTGTGGGTGTAGCAAGTTACATTCACACCAACATTACAGGGGGCAACTAATATGGACTTCACACCTAACATTAACTACTCTTACAATAACGAATACATCTTTGGTATTCCATTCAACAAAAGCTACCAACTACTATGTCGCACCACACGAACTATAAATGGTGTGACCGAAGATGTCTGGGCAAACACCCAGAAAATGTATGCTAGTGGAGAAATGTTTCCTAGATTCATGCAACTATCTGACATTGAGTTTGGTGTTATGAAATCTAACAAAGAGATAATCTTCAACACCACCAATACAGATATGAATATACCCAAGAAAAACTATACACATTTTATTATCAAGGGTACAGCAATATCAAATGGAGAGTGGCACAGATTATCTACACCTCAAGATACTGTTAGGTGGTCTGCATTTGAACTCAAACACCTACGACACAATCGTACCATACAGCAATCTTATCCACACATGATGAATAGATTACAGAATACTTATGATTCTGGTCAGACATTGTGGTCAAAGCTATGCGACTATTCTCTTAGAACTGTGAGAGAGATAACAACTAGGCAAAGATGTCAAGCTGTAACAAAAGAATTATCCAGACAGAGATACTTCAACAACTTCAAGCTACCTCGTACAGCTAAGACTATTCAGTTTGAGACTATACAGTACGAAGTATCTGCTAGAAAGAAGAGAGGTTTGTCTCTTGGTACACCTCGTGTCAAAGGACAATCAGTAATATCATCTGTGTTCAACTATCCATTAGAGAACAATCACAGATACACATTGAATTGGTCATCACTACGACACGCACATAATGGTTATGCAGTATAATACCGATTGTATACCGAAAGATTCCGATAGGTACTGATATCGAGGTAAGTGGGGTAATGACTATCTCTTATATATAAAATATATATATATATAATAAAAATTGTATGTATATAGTAATATATAGGAGTCTTCCGCCACCCATTCTACCAAAAGCGTACCTCTCGGTATCTATCGGTAGTCTATCGGTATAATGCCTAATTATTTTATTGACAAAAGAAAGGATTATGATATGATTACATTTACAATATTTGCACTAGGACTAGCTACAGGAATGTTGGCTACTTATATTACATACTGCATATGGGTAATCTGTATGTGGATAATTAATCAGAAGAGGGGGATATGATATGGAAACTATATTAACTTATATAATCTTAATTGTTCTTGGTACTCTCGTACTTTGGTGGGGGACAACACGATGAGACTAGATAAACACCTACCACCCAACGCAATACAGGTCAGATATGTACACCCATACTATGAAGGGGTGTATGATGATGAGGATAACTTTGTAGAAGAATACTGCACCAATGAAAGTACAGCTACCGATGTATACAAACTAATCAGAAAAGCACATAGGGAAAAACAATCTTACTACTACCGAAGAAGAACTAGAGGTTTATCATCTGAAGATGCTAGGAATTATGGCTCTTGGGTAGACAGACAGCACACTACCGACATACCTAAATACAACATCAAGGTCAGGAAACTTGGTCGCAGAGTTGTCATTGAATACAACCCAGAGTATGCACTCAAGATGTTTGAGATACAAAAACAAAAACTAATCAATGCAAACAAACCCAGACACAGATCTGCCCCAAAGGTATTTATGGATGCCCAAACAGCCGCACAAGAACGAGCTAGGGTAAGTATAGAAGATATGTTTAGAGACATGGAGTTAGATACATCATTACTACCATCAGAAAGGAATGAACATGAATGAGATAGGACAGAAAGTATCCAAGAAAGATTTGAATCTCGTACAAGTAGAATGGCTCGACGCAATGTCGGATGATAACACTTGGCAAGAACTAGATGAACTACGAAAACAAAAGCTAAGACCTGTCACCTGTGTCGGTTGGCTGCTAACACAAAATTCAGAGGTGACTATACTTATATCATCATTCGATGAAGATAGTCAATGTGGTGGTGGGGGTACAGTTATACCTACTAACTGCGTACAAAAAATTACGAAGGTAAGGGAGAAAAATGACGACACAAACAACTAGCCTATTTGTATATGGCACACTCAAGAGGGGGCACAGATTGAATAGTGTGCTAGGCGGCGGCTCAACTTTGATATACCCTGCCATAACACTATTAAACAACTACGACTTACAGGGATATGCCGACGCATTTCCTATAATGACACTAACAGAAGAAGGAGAAGGATACAGAATATTGGGAGAACTATATTCAGTAATGCCCTCTGTCATGGATAGGGTAAACTCTATCGAGGGTGGTGCGGGTTACATACCATACATAGTAGATGTGAGACCGATAGATTCTAATGAGAAAAGAGTAGAACAAGCAATCACATTTATCTATCCTAACACCGACAAGTACATGACCTTATCGCCTATCAATTCTACCAAGATGTCTGACATAACAGGGGAAGTAAAGGTGTGGGCATGATGCATTTTGTAACAAGTCTGATGATGATTATATGTTTGACTTGCATACCAACGGCACTTATGATAGGAGTGTTTACCGATCCTTACTACAGGAATCCGCTTGTATTTGGGATACTAATTTTTACAGTTATGATAGGAGTATTTATATGGCAAGAGACCCATACAAGAAAAAAATAGAAAAAGAAGAAGATATACTTGAAGACGGAGATTTTGTTTTAGATGGATACAGTATTCATTTAGACAAGAATGTTGCAAAACACAATGATGATTTGGAACAAGATATAAACGATTACGAAGATATACAGGAGGACTATGCCTTTCAATCCGAAGACACACAACCTATTGCAGTCGACAGATTTGTCAGTCGCTTTGGAAAAAGCCGTCGATCATCTAGATAACTCAGAGACAGACGAGCCATTTATTTGTGTAAAAACTGATAAGCCTTTCTCATTGAAGATGAGGTTTCATCAATACATCAAAGCCTTTAAGGTGCAGATGAAAGATGTAGCAGAGGTAGATGAGAATAAATATGACCACCTTACCTTTACCGATGAAGGAGATAAAGAATTAATTATTACTTCTTCCTTAGAGAAAGACCAATTAGTATTACTAACAGATGAAGGAGACATACTATGAAGAAGAAAGATAAACAACTAGAGGATGATGTAAAACTTTTTGCAGATTGCTGTTCTGATTTGAAAAAACCAATAGCAGAATTATCCAAGAAGTATCCTATAAACATGATACACTCAGCACTCATGGAAGTAGGACTTCGTATGTCTATGCTTAGCATGGGTACAGAAAATACTATGGCTATCTTTGAAACAATTATGAGTAACTTAGGTGGCTATGGTACACTCATAGACCAAGACACTCGTGCCATGAGGGAACGAGGTGAAGATGAACTAGATGCAATAGAGAATTGGGAATACAATGTCAACATCAGCAAGACCATCCATTGACCATGTGCCAACACAGTTAAAGTATTGGGCAGACAAAATGTACGACGCAGAATTTGAAGACAGGTGGAGAGCCTATCATGAGGCTAGGACTATCTACTTAATGTACAAAAGACTTAACGATGAAGGAATAGAATATGAACCAAACTTTTAGAAAGATAACTCCGAATAGTGGAGCCTCTTGGTATGTAAAATGGACAGCAAGTATTATTATGATAGTAGGCATGGTTATGACAGCTATAGAATTTACACCATTTAATTTATTCTTTCACTTGGGCGGAGTCACAGGTTGGTTTATTGTAGGATGGATGTGGCACGACCGAGCACTGCTAACAGTTAACTCAATAGCCATGTTCATATTCGCAGTAGGTATCTTGTTAAACTTTTAGCTTGACAATTTATTTACATATGATAATATATAAAGAAAAGGAGAACTCATGACAATAGATATAACTGACTACGATAGACTTACATCGGACAATCAAGTAAGACTTTTAAATATACTTCTTGATACAAATAAAAAGCTAGAAAGAATAGCCATTGCCTTAGAAGAAAAAGAAAAGGAGAGCAAATGAAATATGATGTAACGACTAGCCATATGTTTACACAGCATTGGATTGTTGAAGCTAAAGATAAAGACCAAGCGGCGGAAAAAGTTGCCAACGGCAAAATAAAATTTGATAAAACTTCCAGAAAGTTTGTATCTGATAAACTAACAATGGGGTTAGTCACAATACCAGATGTAGCCATTCGTTCTGTAGAACCTCTCGAAGGTCAAGAACAAGGCTTTGAAACATTTGATGTAGATGTACAGGGAAGTTATGGAGGTACAGACCCAGAATGATTATAGATGTTAGAAGTGACGAGTGTGTTTATATTACTATAAATAATACTGTGTATTATATTGATGATTCAACAGGCGAACGCATTATGAAAAAATGGAAAGAAGAAAAATAAAATGAAAAATGTATTAGCAACCTTTACCATACAAGACAACGGCTATGAATACTTTGACTATGCCCTCTTTCCAAGAGGGATGTCTAATGATGAGATGTTAAAAGAAATGTTTGAACCTGTTGATGATAATGAGGATAGAACATTTAAGATATATAAGTTACAAGAGGTAACCAAAGAAACAGAAGATGTGTTAAGAGATTTACACATAGCATTTTAAGGGGGCACATGAAAGAGCCAAAAGAAATACATTTAATGGATAAGCAAATAATTATAAACATCATGGATAAGATAAAAGAACAATACAATGTAGACAATCTAAAAGAAGATTCATTGGATGCTTTTCTCCATCTGTGGGATGAATTAAAGGAGGCTATCTATGCCAAAAAAAGATGATGAGTTGGTCATACCAACAGAACTATTAGAGAAAGACCCTAATGAACTTGCACAAAATGAGAGCGAGATACAAACGATAATATCGTATCTACAAAAAACTCGTGAGAATATTAGGTCAGCAGAAAAAGCAGGTAAGAGAATTACTAGCAAGACAGCAAAGGTAAAGACACCCGAGCCCGTAACACAAGGCAGTATACTTGATGTACTGATTAAGGATGTATAATGGATTTATTAGACTCAGTTAAGTTACCAAAGTATGTATACGAAGACGGTAAACCTAGACAAAATGTATGGGATACTTCAAGCCTATCATCTTTCCTAGCTTGCCCTCGTCTGTATAATCTTACAAACCTAAATGGTTACAAGATGAAATCATACGGCACAGTAACAGGATTTGGGTCAGCAGTACATGACGGTTTTGAAATACTGGACACAGGAAAGTTTAACAAAGAGAGCAAAGAAGAATCCATAAATAAAGCCATTAAGTATGTGCTAGAAACATATGGAGAAGATTTACAAAGTGCAGAAGACAAAGCAAGGGGACTTGAGGCGGCACTCAGAGCAATAGTATGGAGAGCAGAAGAATATTGGGATGATACCATTACAATAGCTTCCATGCCCGATGGTGCCCCCTGTCTCGAAACAAGATTTGAAGTACCCTTTGGTAATCACAGGTTCTCTGGTCGTATAGATAAGATAGTTTTATTTGCAGGGGAGTTATACTTGTGTGATACAAAGACAACTAAAGCGGCGTTGAGTGAGCAATATTTTAAAATGTACAGACCAAACAACCAGGTGTATGCATACTTGTGGGCGGCTCGTGAAATCATGGGGTTACCTGTTAAAGGTTTTATTATTGAAGGAGTGCAAACAGGTGCTAACTTCTGTAGATTTAATCGTACAGTATTTAATGTATCTAAAACTTCTATTAATGAATGGTACATGGATGCACAGTACTCATTATCTGTAGCGGATTCTTTTTGGGATGCGGGTTACTACCCTGCAAACTTTACCGCATGTGGTAACTATGGTGGCTGTAAGTTTAGAGAAGTGTGTGGCGAATCACCAGAACATAGGACTACATTACTTAACGAAGACTTTGATAGGCAAGTGCATGAAAGTCTACATCAAAAGGGTGAGTTAATTCATGCAGAAGATTTATTTAAAAAACAAAATAAAAAATAATTGTTGACAATTTTTGTCAATATGCTATTATTACAATACAGGAGATAAATATGGCAAGTATTAGAAATCATACATCAACTGATGTAACTAAATTACTTCTCGTTGGAGATAGTGGCTCGGGTAAAACTGCAACGCTAGCAACACTAGCTAATGCAGGTTACAACCTACGCATACTAGACTTTGATGATGGGTTAGCTATCTTACCAGAGTTCTTAATAGACTCAGCGGTGGATAGAGTAAGTTTCGTAACACTAAAAGATCCAATAGGCAAAGCAGATGCATTTCGTAAAAGTGCAAACTTAATTGGTAATTGGAAAGATGGTGACGAAGACTTTGGGCCTGTTAATAAATGGACAAGTAAAGACGTTCTAGTTATTGACAGCTTAACATTGATGGGTGAAGCGGCTTTAAGGGGGGCACTATCGTTTAATAACAAGAAGCCTACCGACCAAGCTACTCAACCAGAGTGGGGAACCGCCGCTCGTGATGTGCAAAACATTGTTCAATATATAACAGGTTCAGAAGTTCCGTGTAATGTGGTAGTGACCACACACATGCAATACATGGAAGGAGACACGGGAGTTTCCAAGGCATACCCAACTAGTGTCGGGTCTAAACTATCTACTAAACTGGGTAGGTATTTTAACTGCGTGTGCAGAATAGATACTAGAACATCCAGTAAGGGAACTGAGCGTACCTTACGAACTGTTTCAGATCATAGAATGGATTTAAAAGTAACGGCTCCAAGTTTACTTGAGGCAAACGTTCCTTTAGATTTAGCTAAGTTATTTGAAGCTATTCAAACAAGTGCTCGTAAAAAATTGTCGAAAGACAATGTCATTAACATCAAAACAGGAGGTAAATAATGGCAGATATTCAAAACTTTTTAACCATGCATCCAGACGATATACCAGAAACGCAGGTGCTACCAGAAGGTAGTTACGACTTCGTTATCACTAGTTATCGTTCGGATAAAGTTGGTGAGAAGCAAAATGAGATTGTGCGTATCAACGTAAAGGCTCAAGCAGTTCTGGAATCAGACATCACAGATGGTGATTTGGAAAACTGTGAACCAACCAGATTGGAGTTCTGGGCTACTAAAAATGCTCTGAAACAGGGTAACCCTGTTATCTCATTGAAATCTTTCTTGTTTAGTGCTATGGGCATGGACAAGGTAGGCTTTGGTGAAGCATTAGAGCAAAGCATTGGTCAAACATTTAGCGGTGTTGTGAAACACGAAATGGTTGGCAGAAATAAAGATATACTACAGGCTTCGGTCAGTCGTATATTGAAAGCGGCATAATCATATGGGTGAGTATGCAGTGCACAGAAGAGTTGCGTCACAACTTGTAGATAAACCACAGATCTGCATTGTTATGGATCATCCTTCCAACGACGAAGTACGTTTGAATAAAATACTTGCAGGTGATTTTATTATAAGCAGAATCTGTACACAAGTCGGTATTGACATTAACAAATGCATGCTCACCCACGCATTCCAACTAAAGCCTGCACAGGACAACTTACAAAACTTCTTTCACAAAAGAAGTGAGTACAAAGCTTTATGCAAAGACTCTGAGTGGAGAACGCCTTATCCGATTACCACCTATGGATACCTCAAACAGGAGATGGGTCAAGACTTAGAACGTTTGTATAATGAAATCAATGAAGCACAGCCTAACGTAATTATTGCAATGGGTAGTATTTCATTGTGGGCACTGACGGGCTTTGATAAGATTGGTGTGTATCGGGGTGCTGTGATTGAATCTTCTACGGATTCTCTTAACAGAAATTACAAAATTATACCTTCTTATAGTCCGTCAGCCGTCTTTAAAAATTATGGATTTAGATATCATCTTTATTCAGATTATAAAAAAGCAAAACGAGAATCAAGAACATCAAAGATAAATTACGAAGAACGAGAACTTTGGATAGAACCAAGCATAGAAGACTTATATACATTTGAAAGTAAATACATCAAAGATTTGGGTGACACCAAGCCTTTATCATTCGACATTGAAACAGCAGGCGGGCAGATAACTTGTATTGGGTTTGCCCCCTCCTTAAACCACGCAATCGTTGTACCATTTACATATAACTATTGGGCTGAACCCGATAGGAAAAAAGCTTGGGCATGGGTTAAGAGATTATTAGAAGACGAGACCATAGTTAAAGTTGCACAGAACCAGACATATGATGTGTCATGGTTGAAGTATATGCAAGACATAGAAGTCAGAGGAACGATCCACGACACTATGCATGCACAACACTCATTGCAACCAGAACTAGAAAAAGGTCTTGGATTCCTGGGCTCCACATACACTAACGAGGGTGCATGGAAAACTTTAGCCAAGTTTTCTGACAGCACAAAAGCCGATGAGTAGTGAAACGACCCAATTTTTTCTCAGCTAAATCCATAGATAAAGTATGGGATCAGCAATCCGAATCTTATGTAAGATTGTGGCGAGCCGTCCTTGACCAACTGTTGCAAGATTTATTGTATGAAGGTAATGGTAAAGAAGATAGGAAAGCCCACATATATTCGTGGCAGTGGTTTGATAAAGATATAGAAGACTTTGAATCGGTGTGTGACTTGGCTGATTTAGATGCGGCTAGAACAAGGACAGAGATTAACAAACTAATGGAGAAGGTATATGGCAGTAACTATAAACGAAAATTTGAAGAAAGCAAAAGAGCTATTGAGTGGCGACAGAGAAAAAGAATACGGAAACAAAAAAGCCAATCATGAAAACATAGCTAAACTTTGGACTGCTTATCTTAAGACAGAAGTTTCTGCCCACGATGTAGCTATCTGTATGCTACTACTAAAAGTTGCACGACTACAACAAGGAACTCCTAGTGCCGATACATATATTGATATGGTAGGGTACTCGGCTATTGCAGGAGAGATATGCGAATAATTAAAAATACAGAAATAGGCAAACACGAGTTATCTAAGAATCAAATGAATTGGGTGTACTGTGCTTTAGATTGCACACTTACTCATGAGATATGGACAAAGATTTACGAAGAGTTGGATGAAGAAGTAAGGGGCACATATCAATTTGAATTAAACAGCTTAAAGCCTGCGATGAGTATGATGTTAAAAGGACTCAAAGTAGATGAGGAGAAAGTACGTAGTATAAAGGAACCTCTTAAGAAGAATAGATTAAAACTAGAACGTATGTTACATTTGTTTGCCAATGCTGTATGGGGTAAAGATTTAAATCACAACAGCCCTGTTCAACTTAAAAAACTTTTATACGAAGAACTAAACTTACCACCTGTTGTTTCCTACAAGGGGGGCAAGCAAAAGATATCTACAGATAGAGCGGCGTTGGAACAATTATCAGAAACATATCCAAGAGCCAAACCATTCTGTTACACCATACTAGCACTGCGTGATATCGACAAACACTTATCTGTATTGGCATCTACAAGAGACAAAGACGGGCGTATTCGTTGCTCGTACAATGTAGCAGGCACAGAGACAGGTCGTTGGTCTTCTTCAGAAAGTCCTTGGCGTACAGGTACTAACTTACAAAATGTGACGAAAGATTTACGCGCTGTATTCATACCTGACACAGGACAAAAAATGTTCTATGCGGATTTAGAACAAGCAGAATCTAGAGCGGTTGCATATTTAGCAGGCGATCAAAATTATATAGATGTTTGTGAGAGTACAGACTTGCATACAGAAGTTGTTAAAATGGTCTGGCCCAACATGGGTTGGTCTGGAGATCCTAAACAAGATAGAGCACTAGCGGACAAACCTTACTATTTGCATCACAGTTACAGAGATATTTGTAAACGAGCAGGACATGGTACTAACTATGGTGTTACGGCACACTCGCTTGCACGTCAGATTAAAATAAAAGTATCACAAGCTACAAGATTTCAGTTGCTTTATTTTGGTGGTATGGTATCATTAGAATCAGTAGAACGTTGGCATAAACAAGACATCAAGGGGGGCTTCAGAGAATTGATTGACCAAGGAGAAAAACTATCTGGCAATATGTTAAAAGTTAAAGGGGCGTTTCCTGGAATCAGAGATTGGCACCGTGCTATTCGCTTAGAACTAAATGAAAAGGGTTGCTTGACAACTCCATTAGGCAGACGCAGACAGTTTTGGGATAGACTATCAGACAATTCTACCTTACGACAAGCCATTGCTTATGTACCACAATCAACAATAGGTGACTTACTCAATCTAGGTTTGTACAGAGTATGGAATGAGTTGGCTAGTGAAGGTGTTGAAGTGTTGGGTCAAGTACATGATGCAATACTCGGTCAATGTCCTATAGATAAAATAGATGAACTAATGCCAAAAGTATTAGAAAGAATGCACAATCCATTGATGGTCGATGGACGTAAAATGATTATACCGTCTTCAGTTGAGATTGGTGACACATGGAAGGATATGAAAACATGGCACGGAATTACCCAGATTACATAAAGGCTTGTGTAGATGCAGTTAAATATAGCCCCATTCCTAAACCATTTGCACAATGGACAGCTATCTCATCAATCGCAGGTGCATTGGGAAGAAAAGTTTGGTTTCCTATGCCTAACTATAACATTGGGTCTAACCTATTTGTTATCCTAATTGCATCGCCTGGTCGTAATAAATCAGTAAGTTTAATAGTACCTTTCTCAAAAGTATTCAGTAGACTTACATCACCTGTAGGTGCAACAGAAGAAGATCATAATTTTAATTCTGGTTTAGATGCATATGGATTACGCAATCATCCTTTGTATTCTATACAAGATAGAATTACTCCAGAGAAACTTGCGGTTGATATGACTAAGATTACTCGTATGGATTTACGTTTATGTACAGAAGAGAATCCAGAATTTTATGATTCATCTTTGACTCTAGTAACTTCAGAGTTTGGTACATTCATGGGCAGGAACGAAAGATACTTGCAAATGTTTTTAACAGATATGTGGGATGCAAAAGATCAGTACAGTCACAAAACAAAAACATCTGGTGAATATATTATTGAAGGGCCTTGTTTAAATTGGATTGCGTGTGCAACACCAGAACAGTTTGTAGATAACTTACCAGAAGACGCAAGGTCACAAGGACTACTATCACGCATAATACCAATCTTTTACGAAGGCGAAAGAATACCACAAGACTTAAATCAAAAAGTTATTAGTGAAAGTATGCTCAACAATTTACGTAATGACTTAAGTCATGTTGCTAAAATGTATGGGCCTATGACTTTTCACAAAGATGCTTTTGATAAGGCCAATGAAGATATTTTTTACAACTTAAAACCAGAGCCAACAGATCCACACTTATCTGAGTACTGCCAAAGACGTGTATCCCACTTCTTAAAAATAGCAATCTCAGTGTCTGCTTCAAGACGTACTTCTCGTGAGATCATGTTGGAAGACTGGGAACTTACTAAAGAGATTATGTTTGATATGGAACAGAACATGCCTAAAGCACTGGAGGGTTTTGGTATGGCAAGAACAGGGCGTATTGCTCACGATATGAGGGTGTGGTTGGATGCCACACTTGCAGGCAAAAAGACGCACATAAGTATGCGTGCTTTTAAACGTGAGTTACTTAGAAAGATTCCCAATCCTGGCGAATTAGATCAAACTATAAGAGCAATGGAAGATTCGGGTTACATAAAAGTTGAAGGTAATTTAGTCTTTCCTTGTAAAAAGTGATTGATTGTTAAAATGAAAAATGTTATACTGCAAACTTTGCGTGTGAAAATAAAGGAAAATTATGAAACTAGAAATTGATATGACTAAAGACAATCTGCTACCTCAAAATGCAGTAGATATCTTACGAGATAGGTATATGTTACCAGAAGAATTAAGCCCACAAGAGTCTTTTGCTAGAGCTTGTATGGCATTTGCTGATAATAAAGCACATGCTGAAAGGCTGTATAAATATGTATCTAATCTGTGGTTTATGTTTGCATCACCACTCTTATCAAATGGGGGCACTTCAAGAGGTCTCCCTATATCTTGTTTCCTAAATTACGTACCAGACAGCCGTGAAGGACTGGCGGATCATTACAATGAAAACATATGGTTATCTAGTATGGGGGGCGGAATAGGTGGTTATTGGGGTCATATTCGCTCACAGGGACAGTCAACTAGTACAGGTAATAAAACCACAGGGGTAATTCCTTTTATGCACGTAGTAGACAGCCAAATGCTTGCTTTTAACCAAGGTTCTACCAGACGTGGCTCATATGCCAGTTACATGGACATATCACACCCAGAAATCGTAGAGTTTATAGAGATGAGAAAACCTACAGGCGGCGATATCAATAGAAAGAATTTAAACATGCATCATGGTATAAACATACCAGACAAGTTTATGAAGGCTGTAACAGAGGATTTAGATTGGGATCTTATTGATCCGAACAGCAAAGATGTAGTACAAACAGTAAAAGCCAGAACTTTGTGGATTAAACTTATGGAAACACGTATGCAAACTGGTGAGCCTTATCTAATGTTTATTGACACAGTTAACAAACATTTACCTAAAGAATTGAAAGCTAAAGGTTTAAAAGTAAATCACTCCAACTTGTGTAGTGAGATTACCTTACCTACAGCAGATGACCGAACAGCAGTATGTTGCCTATCAAGTTTAAACTTAGAATACTTTGACGAGTGGTCTCAAGATGAAATGTTTATCGAAGACATTATGCGTATGTTAGATAATACGTTGACTAGCTTTATTAAGAGTGCCCCCTCTAGCATGTGGAGAGCATCTAAAAGTGCTGAGTCAGAACGCTCTATTGGTTTAGGCACTATGGGTTTTCATTCATACTTACAAAAAAATAACATAGCTTTACAAAGTCCTATGGCGATGGGCCCTAACTTAAAAATATTTAAACATATTAAAAAACAAGCAGATCAAGTTAATCTGTTATTAGGAAAAGAACGCGGCGAAGCACCCGACATGAAAGGTTCTGGTAAAAGATTTGCACACATGATTGCTATTGCACCAAATGCAAGTAGCTCTGTTATATGTGGTAACACTTCACCAAGTATAGAACCCTTACGTGCAAATGCATTCTCGCAAAAAACATTAAGTGGTACGTTCTTAATTAAGAATAAGTACTTAGAACAATTATTAGAAAAGAAAGGAAAAAATACAAAAGATGTTTGGCAAACTATTATTACTAGTGGAGGAAGCGTTTCTACCTTGGACTTCCTCAATGATAAAGAAAAAAATATATTCAGAACTGCTATTGAAATCGACCAAGCCTGGCTCATTGACCTCGCAGGAGAAAGACAAAAGTATATCTGCCAAGCGCAATCGTTAAATTTATTTTTCCCACCTGATGTAGAAGTCAGAAGATTAAATAATGTACACAAACGTGCGTGGACTAAAGGATTAAAAACGTTATATTACTTACGCAGTGAAGCTATCAGACGAGCAGAAAATATATCTGTTAAAGTCGAAAGACAAGTACGTGCAGATAGCGAAGAAGAATGCGTAATGTGCGAGGCATAGAAAGGATAAAAAATGTCAGTATTTAATAGTAGATCATATTATAAACCATTTAAATATGAGTGGGCATTTGAAGCCTATGATATGCAACAAAAGATGCATTGGTTACCAAGTGAAGTACCGCTTCATGAAGATGTCAATGATTGGAACAATAGAATGAATGTAGGGGAAAAGAATTTAGTAAAACAAATTTTAACTTTCTTTACTCAAGGTGATGTAGATATAGCACAAGCTTATATGGATGTCTATATGCCTATGTTTAAACAACCAGAAATCAGAATGATGCTGTCTGCTATTGCAACTAGCGAAGCAAACCATGCACATTCTTATTCTTTGTTAAATGACACAATAGGTATGGATGATAAAGACTATAAAGCTTTTCAAGAGATAAAGGCCATGAATGACAAACATGAGTATTTGTGGCGTAATAAGGGGGGCACGGAGGAAGAGAAGATTGTCAGAGACATGGCAGTTTTCTCTGCCTTTGGCGAAGGCTTGCAACTATTTGCTAGTTTCGTAATGCTCTTGAATTTTCAACGTTTTGGTAAGATGAAAGGTATGGGTCAGATCGTGGCGTGGTCTATCCGTGATGAGTCTCACCATGTCGAGAATATGATTAAGTTATTACATTGTGTATTAGATGAAATGCCTCACGTATGGCATGATGATTTTAAAGCTACCTTGTACCAGATCTGTAGAGAAATGGTTGACCTTGAGGATAAGTTTATAGATCTAGCATTTAACTTAGGCCCTGTAGAAGGACTAGAACCAAGCGATGTAAAGCAATATATAAGACATATTGCTGACAGAAGATTGCTACAATTAGGCCTAAAACCTAATTATGGCGTAAAAGATAACCCTCTCGAATGGGTCGATTGGGTAGTGAGTGGCGTAGAACATACAAATTTCTTTGAGAATAAAGCTACAGAATATGCCAAAGGTACTCTGACAGGTACTTGGGATGAAGCTTTCTAGCTTTCCAGCTTTCCAGCTTTTCTGGAGAGAAGGGGTAAATAAGTATTGACTCAAAATCAAAAGTATGTTATTATTCTAAATAAGGGGGGCACATAAGGGCAGTCCCATTGTAAAGGTTCTGAGCTGGGCAGCTCGTCCCTACCTTTGCAGTGGTCTGCCCTTTAGCTTTTGTGTGTGATGGAATTTTCCAAAGACGAACTAAAGAAGTATACTAAAGAATATCAAGTACGGGGCCGTGAGGCTTATTCAAAATCCCGTAGTCGCAAGACAGATCCAAAAGAATCTGCGAAAGCATATAGAGAATATCTGGACTGTCAAGCTATGGTAAGAAATATTAATTATAAAGTAAATCACGATACGTGGTTGTATGATGATCTGCCTGGTGGCAGGTTGGTGAAATACTTTAAAGTATTGGCATCTGGCGATCCAGAAAGACAGGGTCAAATTGTAGATGCTTTTGGGAGGGTATGTGTACCAAGAGAAAGAGACGAAGCATGATGGCTTTGCGAAAAAACTATACTACGATTTTCGTAGAACCAAAAAAGGTTTATCACATTGGGATAAACTAGACTTTAAAGAAAGAGATGAGTGGCGTGGTATCGCTCAACTTAAAAAGCGTGAGAGCAAATACTTTAAAAAACTAAGAAAACAGGCAGGAGAAAAAGATGAAAGACACACTACAAGAATCGGTTAATGCTGTTGTATTAGCCAAAGGCAGTAAGTCCGAAGCATCAAGAAACTTAAAAATACCACGCACCACTTTAGTGAGTAGATTGGAAGCGGCGGAACGTGCTGGTATCACACCAACAGTTAAATCACCAGACTTAGAAGTTGCTTTAGCAGAGCAGAAAATGGCTAATGATTTACAAGTTAAGGACTTAAAAAGACAGCTAGAAGAAGCTACATTGCAGAATGTAACCTCTAGTTATATACGTAAGCATGTATTTGAGTTAGGTAAATACAATGCAAGACCACCTAAATGGTTGATTAAATCATCGCCCGCAAAGGGGGCACCAGGTGTTCCTACTTTATTCCTAAGTGACTTTCACTATGGTGAAGTAGTTAAACCCGACGCTGTGAATAATCTAAATAAATTTGATAAAAAGATTTCGCAGTTGCGATTGAAGTCAACTGTAGAAACAGCTATCGATTTGTGTCAGAATCATATGGTAAACCCTAAGTACCCAGGCATTGTCTTGGCTCTCGGTGGTGATATGATGTCTGGTACTATTCATGATGAACTAACAGAAACAAACGACGGAACTTCTATAGACCATGTGTTAGAATTATTTGACCAGTTAGTCTGGGCAATCAATGCATTGGCTGATAAGTTCGGTAAAGTTTTTGTACCTACTGCATACGGCAATCACTCTCGTATGTATCAGCAGTATAGAAACAAAGAAGCGGCTCATTTAAGTTTTGATTGGTTGTTGTATAATATGTTGGAGAAACATTATACTGCGGCTAAAGATGACAGAGTCCAATTTCAAATTCCTGTTGGATTTGACACGTACTATAAAGTATATAATACTAGTTACTTGCTTACACACGGAGACAGACTCGGTGTGAGAGGTGGTACTGGTATCGTGGGGATGTTAGGCCCTATAGCGCGTGGAGTCCAAAAGGTAAGATCGGAATACGCTAACCTTAATAAGTCCATTGATATGGTTATTATGGGGCATTACCATCAGTATATTTCGATTAAAGGAGCTATTGTTAATGGCTCACTCAAAGGTTATGATGAGTACGCGATGGGTAATAGATTCGCTTTTGAGATACCAAAACAAGCTTTATGGTTCACACATCCTCAGTACGGGGTGACTTTCCAAGTGCCTGTAATCGCCGAACAAGGCGTGCCAAAGGTGCCAAAGAAAGAGTGGCTACAATGGGCATCCTAAAAGCTGATTCGAGGGGGGTAGGTCTTGTATGTGCCCCCTTTGTCTGCTATAATAGTAGTAACGGAGGAACTCATGGAAAATAACAAAATGACCCCACCTGTAGATTTTCAGATGGGTAAAGTAAAGATTGGCGGAGACGCTGTAAAAGTAGAGGAATCAAAAGATGACGATAACAAGAAGTCAGCTAACGAAAACAACGGAGAGAAAGATGCCTGAAGGTAAAGGAACTTACGGAACTAAGAAAGGCAGACCGCCTAAGAAAAAGAAACAAATGGGTAAACCACCTGGGATGTTAAAAAAAATGAATACAGGCAATCCATTTTCAGCAGGTGCAAGCACAACTAAAAAGAAGGGAATGCCTACTGCAAGTAAAAAAGCAGCAGGTAAGCAAAAGCTAGCGGCTATGTACGGAGACCCTAAAAAAATAACTAGAGGCGATATTATTACTGCCGCTAAAATGAAGAAGAAAACAAAGAAAGCATAATGATTAAGATTTGGTTACTTGTTGCTTTTATGTCATCACCTGGATGGCCATCGGTTAGAACACAAGCATTTGTGTATCCGAATGAAGGTATGTGCGTACAAGCACAAGTAGACTTTCTTAATTTTTATGAAACTCAACCAGACAGTTATAAAAATACTACAGTAATAGATGCTCATTGTTTAGAGTTTGAATCATTTGCTATTCCTGGGTTGCAAGACATGGGTTATGACAGCTAGCAGTTGTAAGAATTGTGGACATGGGTGTCATTGCTCGAACAGTGGTAGTTGCAGTTCTTGTGGCTGTGCTAACTGTGAACATGAAACCGATAAAGAATCAGAAAGACTTTGGGATGGCGGATACTGATAATCAAGGTATAGGATTACTAAATACAATATATAATATTCTTGGTTTAAATAGCGAAGAAGAAATAAGTATGTTAGATTCTGATGAAATAAACAAATTAGCACTTGATGCTGGTTTTGATAAAGAACAAGCAAAAATTATGACAGCAATTTCATTAGCTGAGTCAGCAGGAAAACCAAATGCATTTAATGATAATGAAAAAACAGGCGATTTGTCTTATGGTTTATGGCAAATAAATATGCTAGATAAACCCAATTTTAGAATGGGTACGGAAAGACGAGATCAATTTGGGATAGAAGATAATGATGCATTATATGATCCCAGTATCAACGCCATGGCGGCAAAAAATATATTCGACAAGCAAGGATTTGATGCTTGGTCAGTGTATAAAAGTGGAAAATACAAAGAATTTTTATAATACATAGGTGGAGGTATAATATGTTAGGTGGATTACCAGTAGAAATGATTACAATGCTAGGCTCTAGTGTTCTTGGTGGAGTAATGTCCATTTGGGGTCAGAGTATCAAAGCTAAACAAGACCAACAAAAAATGTTATTAGCTAGAGCTGATAACCAAATGAAACACATTGATAAAGCTCGTGCATACGAGAACAAAGGCTTTCAATGGACTAGAAGAATCATAGCACTATCTGCTGTGGCATCTATTATTGTATGGCCGAAGATTGCTCCTGTGTTTTTTGATACAACAGTTATACTAACATGGACTGAATTTACTAGAGGGTTTTTATTCTTAATCGAAAGCAAAGAATTGGTTATGGATAAATCATTTAATGGATTAATTATTACACCATTAGATACACACTTAATGTCAGCTATAATTGGATTATACTTTGGAGGTAGCCTTGTTAAAAAATAATTTACTATTAGCAGTTTTGCTAACTTTTATACTAACTGTGAGTTCTGTACCTGCGTGGGGAGATTCAACAAATGATAACAACGCGCAAACAAATTCATCAGGCAGTAATACTCAGATAACAGGTGGGTATACAGCCACTACAACAAACAACAATGATGGTCAAACAAATACTACTACCACAACAAACAGTACTACTAATTCAACTACTGGATCTGACATACCTGTAGGGTCGGCAAATGCCCCCTCTTACTCAGCAATGAGTCAAGATGTATGTTCTATGGGTATTAGTGGTTCCGTATCTACATTGGGTTTAGGTATTTCGGGGGGCAAACATGTCAGAGATTTGAACTGTGAACGCATAAAATTATCTAAGGTACTTTTTGACTACGGCATGAAGGTAGCGGCTGTGTCAATTTTGTGTCAAGATGAGCGAGTTTTTGAAGCGATGCTTATGGCAGGAACTCCTTGTCCGTTTGAAGGTAAGATTGGTAAAGAAGCTATTGACCAATGGGAAAAGTATGATGTTGAAAGACCAGACTATCAAGCTTACGTATCTAAGTTAGAAACTAGATCTCAGATTGATGCTGAATTAGCGGCTATTGAACAGGCTAAAATTGACCAAGCTATTATGGAACAAGAAGAAGCTGAGCGTCAAAGAATACTAGCTGAAGAAAAAGCGGCAGAGCAATTACGTTTAGAACAAACAATAGTTGAAACTGATTTAGAAACTAAGGAACAGAGAATAATTAACGTACACAACTAATGCAATATCTTATAGCATTTTTAGTTACTTTTAGTTTTTTGTTTGCTTGGGACAAAGCTTTCTCTACTGAAGTAGACACTGGTAATATATTAACCAATTCTACTTTTGGGACAGGCGACACTACAACTACAACAGGTTGGTCAACAAGTGGTGATGACGGTATTCACACTCATGGCGAATGGGGATTTCCATATCAAACAGGTATGGATGATAGCGGTGGAGTACTAGCGTTTGAGGGGCATGAGGAAGATAATGTATACCAGGATGTAGATTTAGTTGGTGATGGCCATTTAACACAACCAGAAATGAAGCAAGGCTTTACCTCAACCATGGGAGCAGACGTATGGTTTTGGAACAATATAGAAAACACACTTACTCTTAAACAAACTGTTACAGGAGCTGATGGCTCAGTATCTACACAAGTTAGAGAGATAACTGGCACCAGCACTACAGATGGTAATACATTTAAAAACTACACAAATGTTTACATTCAAGGTTCAAATACACAAACAGATATTACAATCAGAGCAGAGTTATTTAATAAAACAGCAGGCACAGCTTATGATAACTCCCATCGTGGGCCAGATGTTGATAATGTTACATTAAATATAACGTACAATGAGATACCCCCTATCAATGAAGATGCGCAAGATGCTATAGATGACATAGAAAATAACATACCTAAAATACCAGAAGATTGGTATGATGATTCTTACGAATATAAGCCCGAAGATGACTGGTCTTGGGAGGATGATTATGTTATAATAGAAGATGATTTTGAGGACTTTATAGAGTTTGAAGAATATAATACAGAATTTGAAGACTTTGATACAGTAGTTATTGAGGATTTTGAAGAGTTTGAAGTTATTGAATTTGAAGAACCAGGTTTGGATTTCTTTGAAGAAACTGACTTTGATATGGCACCACCAGAAGATTTTTTTGAAGAAGATTATGGTGATGTTGAAATAATAGAAGAAATATTTGAGGAGGAGTTTGAAGAAGAGTTTACCGCTTTCTTAGAAGAATCTGGAATGGCTGAAGAATTTGAGGCGTTCCTAGAAGAAGAAGGCATGACTGAGCAGGAGTTTTTTGAAGAGATAGCTGAGGAGGAGTTTAATGATGAACTTACTGAGGAATCTTTTGAAGAGATTGATGAGCCACTGGAAGATAGCACAACGGAGGAAGAAAGCCTTCAAGAGGTTGCTGAGAATGAAACAGAGGCAATGGAGCCAGAACAAATGGAGGAACCAGCTTCAGAAACTAAACAAGAAGATAACGTAGCAAATAATGAATCAGAACCCGAAGAGTCAGAACAAGAAGAACCAGAAGAAAAGGAATCCGATAGCGCAAGCGCTGAGGACACCGAAGTACAGTCAGAAGAAGATGGAGAGCAAGAAACTGTACGACAGGAAGTGGACTCCGAAGACGGGATTGCTACAGATGTTGCAAAAATAGAGAGCAAAGTTAATAAGAATTTAAAGAATGTAGCTAAGCAAATAGCTAAAATAGTAAAACAAAACACAAAGAATCTCACAAAAGAAGAATTATTTTTTAAAAATAATAACGGTTTAAGCGCTTATGCTGACCAAAATTTCTATAAATCAAAACGTATCTATGAAGGTAATGTAGGTTTATTTGAAACACAGGTTGACTTAGGCGCTTATTCCATGCAAATCTATGTAGGGGCTTCACTTGTAGAATATACGGGCTCAGACCCTATCCAAAAAAGAATAGAAAAATTAGATTTTTTATCTGGACAAAAAGCTGCAATTATGTTAGAATTGCAAGTATTAAAACAACAATAATTATATGAAAATTATAGAAAAACTCTCAACATATGCCGCATTAATCGGCGTAATTGGAGCCATCGGTGGAGGCTTCTACACATGGGGCCAGTTCAATACTAGGCTTGATGCAATAGAATCAGCACCATCTGTTGACTTATCACCACTAACAGCCAAAGATAAAGAATTAGCTAACAAGATAGATGAAGCTTTACTATATGCCAATGAATACAAAGTAGACTTAATTGACAGAATTAAGAAGGTAGATGATAAAATCAAACCTACTGATTTAACTTTAGTATTTAAAGAAATTGGCAAGATTAGAGAACAAATAGCTATGCTACCAGAGCCTGCTGATCTACAACCTATTTTAGAACAACTTCAAATGTTAGAAGAATATGGTTGGGAATTAGAAGAGGATGTTGAAGAGTTAAGCAAACAAGTTGCAATCGTATCTAAAGAAAACGAACTACAAGATATTCAAATAGAAGAAGTTAAAACTTTAAACAGTAATCCGCTCGGCGGCTAATCTTTTTTATCGTTAAGTTTTTGATTTATTATTTTTTGTTCTAACTTATTACCATAACTTATAATAGCATCAATAGCTTCATCAGATGAAGTAAGTCCTCTATCTCTAAGATATTTACCTATATACCATCTGGCATTTTCTGCTGTTTGAGAATCGGCATATTTAGTATCCATTGCACGAACAAATACCTCTTCAGTTATAGCACTATTTTTAATTATGTCAGACGACATTTGATCATCTACACCTCTGTGACGGGCTTCATGCAGTAAAGTTCCTAAACCCTTTGGGCTATTCCATTGAGTATCATATACAGCAATAATATCTTTATCCCTAACCTCACGTTCAGGCCCTTTATCAGGATCTTCATAAAATTTTCTAGGGCCATGCTTAGCGTAATCTTCTGCATATTCTTCAACGCCCCCTATATATGTTGGATAAGTACTAGGATAATTACTTGGCACATATTGACCACCCACCCTTAATTTAGGAGCGTTCTTATTCATTAGTTGATATACATAATCAGAATCTAAATCTTCTAAAGGGTCTAGCTGTGTCATCTTAAACAAATCATCAAGGTACCTGTAATTTCTCTCATCAGATAATTCATGTGGCCCAGTAGCATCCTTAAGTTGAATAGGCTCAGGTGGTCTTTTTAAATCTACTTTATATTTATCAACCATCTAGTCCCAACCTAATTCTAAGATTTCTTTTTTCATTAAAGAATTTTTTGTTTTGTTTTTCTAATCTATAATCAGTATAAAGTTCCATTTTAGCTTGATCTTGCAAACGGTCAATGTCTGGTATAAAAACCAAATTAGGGGGCACTTTAGAATTAAATCTAATTATTTCTTCAGTCAATTTCTGTATCTGTTCTTGCCCTTTGCGCATTCTAGAAGTATCACCTTCTTTGTTGCCTATAATAATTTCTTTAAAAGCGTTTGTTAGTCTAGTATTCATTCGACCTTTGTAAGCACTAGTAGCGCCACCTATTTTCTTTTCTAAAAACACAGCTTCTCTAGCCGCGGCAATTTTATTAGGTGCAAATCCAGCCGCTTTTAAAACTGCATCACTAAATCCTAAATCATCACGCAACAATATTCCTCGCCCACTGTAAGCTTCACCTGTAAAGGCATACATGCCCCCCTTGTACGCATTTCGTATGAAGTTAGGAAACATTTTAGATATAACCTCTCCATAATTGCCTTCTCTTATGCCATCATTTGCTATACCTTGAGCTGCTGTTATAAATACAGAACCTGGTGCTCCTAAAAATGCTTCTGCTCGTACACCTGTATTTAATCCAGCAATTGAAGCCAGTGCCCTAACTTGTGTAGACCATGGTAAGTTTCCTAAACCAACACGTCTTGATATATCCATATTAGCGTATGCGTTAAAAGCTCCTGATGTAGCAAAGGTAATCATCCGAGGACTAAATCCTACTTCATATAACATTTTTCTAAACTCATCTCTTATATCGGAATCAATTCCTGTGTAGTATGAACGTACTATATTAACAAAGTCTTCTGCATCTTCACCACCTGGGACTGCAAAAACACCACCAGTAATCATAAGTGCAAGCAACATCTTAGCAACCATTCTTCTATTCATTTTATTTTGAGTTTTAGATCTGTTAGGGTATGTTGTTTCAATTGTGTAACCCCCTTCTTTTTTTCTTATTACAGGCAAATTCATATAATTTACGTATTGACCAACCATTTGTGATATATAAGTCATAAATAATCCAATAGCAGAACCCCACTTTCGTCCAATCAATTGTCTATTTATTTTTCCAAATACGCCAAAATTTTTATTGGTTACATATCTAGCTAATATTTCTGGTGTCAGTTTACCTTTATTATGTTCTATTTGAAATTGAAAATCTGCATCGTCTTCAAATAATAGTCGAGCATTGTCCAACATGCTTGGGTCATCAGTTGACATCCTGTACGCAGCAATAAATCCTGTTATACGTGAAAAAGCTTCCATACTATTAAATGCACCACCTATCAAAGTATTTTCTGCCGCACGTAAACTTCTAGCGTACAAATTCCCACCTAACATTTCTGTTATACCTGCTTCTTGAATAGCTTGTCCTTGTTTGATTGTACCATCAGCAATTGCTCTAGTAATAGCTTTGCCTAATCCAGGTCTGTCATCTGGAACTTTGTCGACATTTAAGAGCGCATCATTATATGAGCTTCCTTGAGTTATACCTCTTCCAACCATTTTTGATGCTGAAGCAACAGCTTTACTTAAAGCCAATGATGTTTTTACCGCTCCAGGCCCTGGTACAAAACTAGGATTAGTAAGCTCGGATAACATAGGGCCTGTATTTTGTATAGCTGAAAATATTTGTAAAAATGCTGAAGATATGTTGCCCCCCAGATACCACCAAAAACCCAATCTTCTAAGAGCAGCATGTTCTTGAACAGGACTATCTGCGTAGTCCATCCATTTAGTAATTAGCTTTTCTAAATTTGGATCTTTAGTTTCTCTATTTTCTTTTCCTTTTGCATAGGAATCCGCATTTCTATAAGCTATTGAAATTTTTTTATTAAATCTATTTTTTGCAGTTTGAGCTGCCGCTGCTGAAATAAATTGCAGTGTTGATCTGGTAAAGTCTGTTTCATAGCCAGGCACACCTTCCATACCTACGCTTTTATCTTTGGGCATATAAAAATATTGAAAACCTGCAGTATAGTTATTTGTTTTTTCTTGCAATTCTAAAATAGTTAATTTTAATTTTTTATTTACTTCACTTCTAACTTCATTATATACTTTGGCATTGCTATCTGACAAAAAGCTGGAAACTTCATCTGCAGCTGATATTTCTCGTTTGTATAAATTTCTTAATTCTTCTATAGTAACTTTTTCTGGTTTACTTACAGTCGCATCTGGGTATTGTAAAACCAATTCATTGTATTTTTGTCTTGCTTTTCCTGCAGTTCCTATTCCAAATGGAGTTTCACTTTCTATTTGTTCATATCGTATTAAACGACCTTGATCATCTTTTACAGCAATATAATAAGTACCATATCTAGACATTGGCGCATAATATCCTACAGATCTATCTTTGTAACGTTTAGCTTCTTTTATAAAACCATCTGTTATAAATTCTTGAGTGTTGTTTAAATCAGTCAATTCTTGTTCACTCATATATAAATTAGATTCTATTCCATATAGTCTATTTTGATAATTGATACCTATCTGATTTAATAAATTTAAAACTCCCTGGCCTTCTTCTAATTCAAATTGTTCTACAAAAGCATTTTGCTCTTCTTCTGTCATTTGATTTAAGTCAGGTAATTGACCATTGTTTGGTAAAAATTTATTTACTAAACTAATGCCATCAATAAGGTGATCGCCATATTCACCAGAAATTTGATCTTTTAGTATAGTTTTATTGACTGTAGCTATAACTCTATCATAGTCTTCAAAAGCTTCTGCTACATCACCTGTTAGTATAACTACTTCCCCTGCCTGAACAGAATTATTTTTATCACTACTAGCCGCAGGTGCTGTGAGTATAATTTGACCTTCTCTGTTTCTAGTATATTTAGTGTCAGTCATTAAAGCAATTATGTGTGCTTTTGTTAGAGCTTCTTTTGCTGCAGGGTCTTGTTGTATTTGTAAATATTTTCTGCTTAATTCGCTTGCAAAATATTGAGTTAATTCGTTAGTATAACTATTTCTTTTTTGTACAAAATTCCACAACGGTGTAAATGCTGGGTAATCAACAGCAAGTCTAGAATAATGTGCTATAAATTTATATAAGCTTCCTAGTTTTGCTGGAGTTACAGTGCCCCCTTTGACATATGGGTCATTCATTTGTACAGAATACTTTTCTACATCTCGTAGAATTTTTCTTTTCTCTGCTCTATTAAGAGGTGTATATTGTTCAGAAGGAGGTGCCCCTGGATCATTATACATTTTAGACTGTTTAGTGCTACCTGTTTCTTTTATTGCTCTTATTGTTTTTCCAACAATTTTAGCATTGGGAAATATTGTTTTTATATCTTCTAAGTAACTTGTTAACTTTTTATTTTGTTGATAACCTTTGGTAGTGTATTTACCAACACCTGTACCATCGCCTTCGTAATTAGTAATAACAACTGTACCTCCGATTTTTAAAGCGTTTTTAGCTTGTAATAAAATTGTTTTTTGATTTTGTGCATTCTCTTCTGGTATTACATTTAAAACATTATTAATAGTAACTGTGTCAGATTTACCATTAGCCGCTCTGGACACAGTTTCATTATTTTGTTTTTCTGTTCTATTATAAGGATCGTATATATAATTTTTAACGCCTTTTTCATTTAGAAAAATGGTAGCATTGTTAAATTTGCCACCACCTATATCCATGTTAATTGTATTTTCTTTCCAAAAATTTTGTTTATCCAAGATATTAAATACTGCTGCTTTTCTGGTTTTGTTAATAGAGGTCTCTTCTGAAGTTACCACCTGTTCTTTTGTTTTCCATAAATCTACAGAATATGATTCTACTCTACCGTCCGCAGTTGCTTGGTATGACTTGTCTCGGTTGCCTATTATACCTGCATCAATCATTTCAAATATATCAGTTACATTACCAAAGTCCGCCCCCCTTAGAGAGTCAGCTAATGCATAAATAAATGCTTTTATTCTTTGAAATGCTCTACCTAGAATTGTGCCTGTGTTAAAACGATTGACCATGTGAGCTGCAAATGCTTCAGATATAGCCTCTTCTGCTTGCTCTTCTAAATTTAAATTAGGATATTTTGTTTTAATGTCAAACTGTTCTATCCAAGTATCTAATGCCGCTTTTCGCAATCTAGCATATTCTTGTGGTGTAAATAAACCTAAATCTTTTAATGCGTGAATAACTTCATGGTGCAGAGTGTATAATGTTGCATCTTGATTGTTTTCATAAATATTAATATCAGGTCTTGCATTTAAAGCAATTTGTACTAATCGTTGACCTACTAAATATTTACCGTTAACTTCAAAACCTTCTTGAGAAAGAACTTTATCAAATACATCTAATTGAACTGTGCTTAAGCCTAGAGCATCTAATCTTCTTCTTAAGAGTTGTGCAACTTTAAGTGTGTTGTTTTTAAATCTTTCCTGCAAACGTGGTTGAGTGTTAGACATAACTGACCATCTTTCTGCCTTGGCAGAAACTTTAGTAGTCTTTGTAATAATCTCTGTTTGTTCTAATCTTTTACGTAAGGCAGTTAGTCCTTTTACCGTTCCGTTGAATGCGTTCCAATTAAATATTGGTTCTATGCTTAATGAAGCAAGCAATTCATTTAGTCTAGCTCTATTTCTAGTTGCACTTAAAATTAGATTTTCGTATGCTGCAATCTTTTCTTCAACAGGTTTTCTTACAGCTGCCTCTTGAGATAATAACCTAGGGTCATTCTTTAATGTAATTAAATTACTTTCTGCAGACATTATTGCTTTAGGTGAACCTACAGGAAGAAAGGCAAGGGGGGCACCTTTTGGTGTAAATGGATTCTGTAATAAATGTTCCCCTCTGTTTTTTATATCTTTTAATTCTTGTTTTAATTGAGCTTTTCTAAATAAGTTAAACTCACTATTTACTTCTTTTTGTTTTTGTTTTATTAATTCTACAAAAGATTCGTAGTGAGGCGAGCCTGCAATCTTCCAACCTCTAAAGTCTAGCAACATTGCAAGTTCTTTTATTTCACGCAATCTTTGAGATACGCTCATATTAAATACAAACATAGGGCCTGCGTTGGGGTCAGCTAAGTCACTGCCTGTTATACTAGTTTTTTCTTCTTTACTTAGTGGTTGAATTATTTGAATTTTTGGATCTTGAGGTTGATTTACTTCTCTGCGCGCAGGAGGTACTACATCTTCAAAACGTCTGTTATTATCAATTATGTCTCTGAGTTTTCTTCTGCCCCTAGTAATAAAATCTGTTACTGGTAAAACATCATCTCGGTAACCTTGAATAACTTCTTCACCAAAAGGGCCGTTAAATCCTAATTTTCTTAATTGTTTGTTGTCTTCTTTAGATAATTTGTTTTCTTTTTGTTCTGAAGCTAAATCAACAATGTTTTGTTTTCTTAAAGAGGGCCAAAATTTATTTACACTTTCACGAAGAGAATCACCTTCTAACTCGTCAAACTGTTGAGACCATCCTGGTAATAAATATTCTGGATATTGTGTTGGTCGCACAATTGGTTGATCTTCTTCTGCTTCATTTTCTAATTCAGCTTCTAATGTATCTGCTTGTTTTTGATTTTTTCTGTCTTGTTCTAGTTGAACTGAAATTCTCTCAACTTCTTTTTCTCTATTTAAAAAAGAATCTACAGTTTTATTTGTAGAATCATTTATAACTCCTGTTTGTTGTAATTTCTTTTTTGCTTCTGAATACTTTTGTCTTGTTTCAATATTGTCATCTAATATTAAATCTGCTTCATCGTTGTATTTATAATTAATTCCTTTTACTTCGTTATTTACTTTAGGAATTTTTTTAAAGATTACACTTTTTTCACTAGCTGGTATAAATATGGAAGTAGCGCTCCCATCTGCTGATGCGGTTTTTCCTTCGTACTCAACGATAAGTGTTTCGATGCCATCTTTGTCTTTAAAACTACCTTTTAAAGTTAATTTTGGATCGTCTATATGATTATCAGATATTCTACCAGTAATGTTTCTAGCAGTATAAATTCCTGCTACACTTACACTGTCTCCGTATTCTAAATCGGTACCTTCTAAAGATGCAGGGTCTGCATCATAGTTTCCAAACTCGCCCTTAAAATCATCAGGTGCCCCCTTCTTGCCCATTAATTTAAATTGTTTAATTGTAGGTTGAATTACACCAAACCCGTAACCACCAAAGAAACCAGCGGCTGCGGCTTCCCCTATTTGTTTTGCAAAATCTTTATTTAAGTATACATCTTCAAATGATTTGCCAGCTTGTAAAAATTCACCACCTGTAATATTAAGAGTTTCTTGCACACCTTCTGCTACTGCTTCACTAGCACCAACTACCGCCATGTGTTTAGCCAAAGATTTAGGATAACTTAAACCATCTCTCTTAACTTTGTTTTTAAGCTGTTGCATAGCTCCTTTTTTAAGGCTGTTTTTAAATTGTTTAGTACCTATCGTATTGGAAATAAACTGATTTGATACACCAAACAATCTCTCTGCGTAAGCATAAGGAATACCCAAAGCAAATGCTATACCCGCAACAGGGTCTTCCATAGTAGTTGCATCACCATCATCCATCGAATCTATTTGTGCGCCGTATATATCACCAATAGCAAATAAATAAGTAGAAAGATACAAACCTGCTGCCCCTCCTGCTGCTGTACCCACTACAGGAAATGCAGAACCAACGGCACCCCCTATTATAGTTGCAAGCGCGATAGGAATAGTTGTAATAGCACCTTCAGACATAGTGCTTCCTAAATACTCTGTGAATGCTTTAAATTGTTTTTCGTCGTTTAAGACATCTTCTATTGTGCTTGGTCTTGGTAGTATAGAACCATCTGGTTGTTGCCTAAATATGTAAGCTGTTCTATCTAATTTGTATTGCTCGTAAACTCTTTGTGCTTCTGCTTGTTTATCTTCTGCACCAAAAATATCATAGATGCCCCCCATTACATTAGCACCAATTTGTTTTAAATTTAAAATTGAGCCTTTGGCTCCAGAGGTAAGAGAGTTGTCGTTTAGATTATCGGGTTCAAGCATGTTGACAGGTTGGAGTCCATACTTGTATGCAAACCCTTCTCCCACCATAAAGTTTTCAAAATCTTCTGATTTTAATACGTCTGCAATTTCTTCGTAAGTAGAATTAGCTCCCACTTTTAATTGTGGTGCACCTGGTGTGTCAAACGTAATATACTTTACTTCTTCCATAATCCTTACAACAATGTATTCAGGGCCGAAACCCTTAGTTAAAAACTAATACTTAATTACCAGTATCAGATTCGTTTTTTTTATTTTTTTTAGTGTTATCATAAGTAGCAGTAACGGATTCACTAAGAGCTCCTCCAGAAGAATCACCACTTAATAATGCATTTATTTGTGCCCTAATCTTACCCATTTCCAATTTAATTCTGGTCTTATCAGCTTCGCTTCCAAATTGTAATTGACTTTCTAAATCAACTAAACTTTTATTTAAAGCAGTTAAAGCAGGAGATGCTACTGTAAGAGCTAACACTTTTGCTACAGCTGAATTAAATTCAGGAGATCCTGGTGCATATTTATTCTGACCTGCTACAATGTTTACTGCATTATCATATGCAGTTGTAGTTTTAGGTCTTGCTGCTTGCATAGCTAATGCTCCTTTGTAATAAGCATCTGCTTCGGCTGCTGCTTTGCCAGCTATTTTTTGTTCACCAGCAGCTAATCCAGCAGATACATCGCTAAGCAAACCTCTTGCTTCTCCTGGGTTAGTTGGTCTAACCAATGACTGTCCTACAGAACTTATGTAATCAAATAATTGATCTCGTTTTCTTTCATTTTTAGAAAAATATTCACCAAGTTTACCAAATGGCCCTTCATATTTTTTATTAGCTTCTGCGATTGCGTCTTGCTTAATTTTGTAATTTGACAATTTGTCTTTCATGTAATCATCAAACCCTTCATCTACATTCTTTTTTGGTAGCTTTGGTAATTTTCGTAATATAGTCTCTCTTAAATCCAAAGGCAAATCGTCTAATGCGTCATCTGGAGGAAGTACTCCTGTACCTTTATTTATTTTTATATCAGCCATAATCTATCCTACTTAAATGGTGACCAACCAAGGTTAGCTGCTATACCCAAACCTTGTGCCCCTAGTCCAAGAGCTTGTTGGAAGAATGGCGCTGGTTGTTGAGCGGGTCTTGTTTGTGTTTTATTGTAAGGTGCAAACGATGCTTGACCTTGTATAATATCAGATACAAATCCAAGTTGTTGTTTTGGAAAGTCTCTTTCTTCTAAGAAGTTAGTATAATTAAGATCAAGAGCTTGTTGCTGTTGCCCTCTTTCTAATGCGCCTATACCTAATTGTTGTTGTACATCTGCCATGCCAAGATTTTGAGCTTGTTGTGCAGTTGCACCCATACCTAGAGCTGAGTCAAGTTGTTGTTTTCTATCTTGTTGAGATGCTTTTAATGCTGTCTCATAAGCACTTGCTTGTGCTTTAGTATACAAATCACCAAGACCTGTTTGTAAGTTCTTTTGTCTTTCTGCTTCTAATATAGCAAAACGAGAGGAATCCAGCCCCCCTGCTCCAACAGCTTGTTGTGCAATTTTTTGCTGTTCCATTAAAGATTGTTTTTTTAATTCACCAGCTGATATATCTGCTACTTTTTTTTGATAGTCAGTCATGTAATCTGGCACGCTAGTAAGTGCTGGCGCACCTGACGCAGTTGCCGCTGTGAATGCTTGACCACCTTGCAAGGCACCAATACCCGCCATGCCAAGGCCTTGTTGCATAGCATCTTTTTCTGCTTGATTAAATCCTGCTATTCGTGGATCTTGGTAAGCTTGATAACCTTCTTTAGCAACATCCATTGCTTCGCCAATAATATCAGCAGAAGGCTCTGCGATGTATTTTGGTATTGACATGCCTTCCGTAGTTGTTACTGGAGGAGGATTTTTACTCCCAAATAAAAAATCAAATATTGCCATTATACTGTCTTCGCCTTTCCTAGTCCTGCCATTATGACATTGCCATCTTCATCAAAGTATTCTGGCTCTTCTTCGCCTAAAAACTTTCTTCTTCTTTTTATGTAATTGTTAAAATCTTCTAACTGGTTAAATCCGCCACCTTGCGTTGCAATATTTAATAAATCAGCTGCACTTCTTGGTTGTGTTTTCATTGCACCAGTTGAATCGAGTTGCATTCTTTTACCTACAGGAACTTGCATTTCTTTGCCGCCTGTAAGTACATCATCTGTATAAGGCATGGTGCCCCCTACATTAAACTTGTATGCATCTTCTGATGGAGTAACTGTGGTAGTATCTCCAGGCATTGCTGGTTGTGTAAATCCACCACCACTTTGTTGTTGATCGTTTCTGCTTCTTTTTTCTTGAACATATTCTCTTGCTGCAAATAATTGATTGTTAAATTTTTTTGCTTCTTTGTACTCTTTAGAATCTCTATCCATGCCTGTAGTATCTGTTACTTTTCCGAATTGAACCATTTCTTCTAAACCACCAGTTGTTTGCGGCATACCTGCTACTCTATAATAATTTTGCGTATCGTATCGTTTTATTAAATTGTTAAAAATATCACGACCGCCTTCAATGTCTCCAAGCTTTTCATAAAAGCCTTCTTTAGTCATTTCATCTGTATCTTCACCATCTTTATCTTTTCGAGTTAGTCTATCTTTTTTCTTTTTACCTAAGCCACCTTTAGTTAAAGCTTTAAACGCACCTAGTAAATTAAGATCTTCGAAACCTATATTACCTGTTAGTGGTGTATAATCTCCCATAAGACTAAATATTTCTTGAGCTCTTTGGTTGTCTTTTAAAGCTTGTAGTGGATCACTTGATGTAATAATATCTCTAGCTAAATTTTTTCCACTATCTTGTATTAGTCTTTTACCAGTTGCAGTTTTAGGGTCAAAAGATACACTGCCAGCACCTTCTTTTCCTCTTGCTGCTGCAGTTTGTCCATACACTTGCGCTAGTTGATTTGACATACCTCCTGTGCTATCATCTTTATCTCTTTCTCTATCTTGATAATAGTTTATAATTTTTTGTTGTTGGTTAGCCTTAGATGAAACTACGTCACCAGCGCTTTGTAAACCTACACTAGCCATACTTTGGGCAGCTTGTCTTCTTTGCTCTGCAGGATCTTTTTCTTTATTCATATCTGATTGAGATGGGCTAGAATAATCTGTATCACCTATTCTGAAATTACCAGCTATTCTAAAACTTGGAATGCCTTGTGGAGTCATTTCGCCAGCGCCACCAAGCATAGCTAGTATACCTGCTTCTTCTGGATTAATGTATGCTAGTTTCTCACCATCTGGTGCCATGTCATTTAAAGCGTCTGTAGCATCTGTAATACCAAACTGGTCTCTGTCACCTACTGAGCCCATCATCTGTTCGTATAACATAATGATTTGATCAGGGTTCATCTGTCTAGTATCGACGCCTTCTCTCATTAAAGCGCCTGCCATAGTGCTTATAGTGTCCATTTGAGCCATATCTTGATCTACTCCAGCTTTTGCCGCTTTCATAAATCCAGGTGTGTCATCTTTTTGTGATGGCAATTTGTAGAACCCAGGTACGCTTTTACGTACTTGTTTATTCATGAGAGCTGCCGCACCCATAGGAGCTTCATTCTCTCTCATAATTACATCATTTTCTGAAACTGGGCCCGCCAGTGTTTCTATACCTTTAGCCATATTTTTATATTATACCCCATATATGTCGAGAAGTAAAGGGGGCACTATACATTATCATCTGTAACCTCCATGATACTTGCTACAACGTTAAGTTCTGCCGACCCTGTTTTCTTTATTTTTAGTAGTTCCGTTGCCTGTAAGACAAGGGGGGCGGAGTGAAAACTATCGTTACTTACTTTTAAAAGCTCGTCAGATGAGTCTGCTTGTAATGTACGTTCGTTCTCTAAGGTGAAACTAACACCTGCGCTTGTTACTAGAAACGTTGCAATATGAGCTGGGTCTGTAGAATCTACATTAGATACACGCACAGATTTGACAATAGCCGTAGTGTCAGATGCTGCTGTGTATAGTGTAGTTAAACCGTTGTCGGTTAGTACAGCTTTGGCGTTTGTGTATACAATAGCCATTAGCTTAAAAACCAACTCATTGAACGTTGTTCTGTTTCGCTTGATATACGAATAGGTATCTTACCTTCTGATTGATCTCGTAATCTAAGCATGTTTATTAGAGCATCATATGTTCTAGCAAAGAGTGTATTCTCTTTACGTTCTTGATATGAAAGCTCTGGATAAACTCCTCTAGTATATAATCCCATTATCTAGTCCCGTCTGCTTGACCTTCGGCACGCCATGTACCTAATCGCCATGCTGTGTCTGTAGCTGTTGATTCCCATCTACATTGAAACGAACGACCTCTTGCGCGTAGATTTAATTTCTTTGTGCTAGATGTGACAGCAAAAGCTCCTTTAGTTGTTTCAGAATCATTGGGATATCTCTTACTCTTTAATGTAAAGTTAAGTGATGTACCTTGTGAAAATGTTGTATCTGGAATAATTCTACTCATAAATATTATATTATCTCCATTTTCATCTCCACTAAAGAAACCTGTTTCTAAAGAAGCTGATAGTGCTGACCCGTCATCGTTGCTTCCCGATTCGTGACTGAATGCTTTTTTGTTTGTTGCGTTTACAGCAATAGGGTTTGCAAATATACCCGCGTCTGACCACGCTGTACGTTCTAAAGAACCAACAGACCATGTTTGATCTATGTAGTTGTATATAACGTATTTGTCAATTTCTGTTGAGCCTGCTGAAGCATAGAACCACCATACTTCGTTGAACTCGATAATCTGTGCGGCAAAAACTTTTTCTCTTTGTGTTTGTGAAAAGTCATCAAATACTCTGTTAAGCACAGGACAGTTTAAAGTTGATACTGCACCGTCATATGCGTAGAAGTTATTTGTGCCCATCCAAAACGTGCCCCCTTCGATCATGGCTGCTGCGTTTTTAGATATAGTTCCTGATGCCTCACCAAGTTGTTGGAATGAGAAGGTAAAAGGGGGGCCAACAAATTGCATACCATAAAGGTCTACATCTGTCCATACGTAAATTTGCCCACGACCTTTTTCTGCCGCTTCTATGTTTGTACCTGTACCAAGTTTCTGTGAACCTGCTGTGTTTGTTATTTGTGCATTCCAGACGCTTAAACTTTCTTGTGATGCGAATCTAATTGTTGTTCTGTCATAATCTGTAGAACCCTCTGGTGTTGTGCCAAATACACACAAGTGTCTATCTGGTGTAGATACAAGAACTTGTCCAACTTTAGTTGGTACTTGTGATGCATCTCCTGATAATGTGTTAGTTATATAATATGCTAGTGTGGTGCCTCTTGTAGTTTGATCAGCAATAAATGCACTTACATCAAAGTAATAAATAGTGTCTTCTCCACCACCTACAGCTGCTACAATGTCTTCACCCCATGCGTCCATAGACCATACCCTAGGTGATAATACAACACCCGAAGTAGAACGTGCTGTTCCCCAAGATGATGCGCCCCATAAACCTGCGCCAAAACCATAACCTGTAAGACCATCATCTGGCCCGTTGTTTGTTAAATATCTTACTACAACTGAACCACCGCCTGTAGTTGAACCTGATGAAGCTGCTCCTGATATTCCAGGACTACCTGAACCACCTGATACTGCTGTTAGTGTGTATGTGTTTGCATTTACGTATACTGCAAAATATTCTCCAGCTGCTACAGTTACTCCGTCTACTGCTGAACCAACTGATGATATTACTACACGAGATGATGGGCTAGTGCTTGCTACTCCATGGTTTGCATGAGTAACCGTGAT
>Ga0209193_1000123_pt1 | contig 56447 bp, 45 predicted proteins | sample COGITO_mtgs_1003_FD_185515 | JGI IMG/M metagenome (GOLD analysis project Ga0209193, IMG submission 185515) | Pelagic marine microbial communities from North Sea - COGITO_mtgs_100330 (SPAdes) (version 2) | ecosystem: Environmental > Aquatic > Marine > Epipelagic ...
TTAAAATCAGGCACTTACCTAACTAAAAACAAATCCGATCAACGCTTAACTGCCCTGCCGCCTCAGCAGCAGGGAGGCGTATATTACGGGTTTCTCAGGCCGCGTCAATGGCTTTGTGCGATTAAGTACAAATGAATCGCTTCAGGCTAAAGAGCACCTGCCAGGACAGGTGCGCGACTCTATTATCAGCGCAGCCGCGCGGCCTAGATGGCCTTAGCTAATAACAACCCAAGCTATCTTCTTTTTACCTGCCTGAATTAAGTAACGCCCGGCCACCAACTTAAAGGTAGCGTCGACGACGGCCCAATCGACCTTCACCCGGCCATTCTTAACCATGTCGCGAGTTTGGGCAGCGTTGACCGCCAAACCGGCTTTGTTCACGGCAGCTGAGATTGGCAGCTCCAGCTCACCGTCTAAGCCGATCTCCACCTCAGGCGTTCCTGCCGGCACTTCGCCTTCTTGAATCAGATTACCCGCACCCTTGTGCGCAGACTGGGCCGCCTCTTCGCCATGAAAGCGTGCCACCAATTCGCGCGCCAGTTCAATTTTTATATCCCGCGGATTTGCGCCGGTAGCCAATGTGGCCTTTAACTGGGCGATTTGCTCCAGTGATTTAAAGGACAGGAGTTCATACCAGCGCCAAATCAAAGTGTCGGGTATGGAAACGATTTTCTGAAACATGGCTCCAGGCGCCTCGGTGATACCGACATAGTTACCGAGAGACTTGGACATTTTCTTCACCCCATCCAGTCCTTCGAGTAGCGGGGTCATAATCACCACCTGGGGTGCCTGACCTTCGCCTTTCTGTAGCTCGCGACCCATCAGCAGATTGAACTTTTGATCGGTACCACCCAATTCGATATCGGCCTCGAGCGCGACTGAATCGTAGCCTTGAACGAGTGGGTAGAGGAATTCATGAATAGAGATCGATTGGTTATTCTTATAGCGCTTCTTAAAGTCATCGCGTTCGAGCATGCGCGCGACGCTCTGCTGGGCCGCCAGGCGGATCATGCCATCTGCGCCCATCTTACTAAACCATTCAGAATTAAACCGCACCTCGGTTTTCGCCGGATCGAGTATCTTAAAGACCTGCTCGGTATAGCTGGCTGCATTGGCCGTTATGGCTTCTGGCGTCAGCGGCGGTCGCGTCGCACTCTTGCCAGTCGGATCGCCTATCAGTCCGGTGAAGTCGCCAATTAAGAATATTACCGTATGACCCATGTCCTGAAACTGACGCATCTTATTCATCAGCACGGTATGGCCGAGGTGCAGGTCCGGCGCTGTCGGATCGAAACCAGCCTTAACTCGGAGCTTTTTGCCCGACTGAAGCTTTTCAATTAACTCCTCTTCGACTAATATTTCCTCGGTACCACGGCGAATTTCAGCCAAGATATGCGCCAGACTCATGAAGCCTCCTTAAATGATTTCGAACATAATTAACCGCGGCATTATATCAGTATGTGTTATCAGTTATCACAATTACCTTAAATAGCTGATAAACTGCGTCGCGTATTGCCATTAACTGTAGCTACTTACATGACTCTTCAACCGTTTAAAAAAACAGGTTTATTCCCTCAACTGCATGTAATGGCCCTTGCGGGTTGTTCTCTGTTGGTGCTTGTCGTTGCTTTATGGCCCAGCCAAGGGCAGTCTCTCGTCGTCGACATTCCCGCCAATTTGGTCGCTGAACCGGTCAGCCTTAGTGTTGATGAGTCACCCTGGCAAAACATCTCGGAAACCGTAACCTTGGGCGACACCCTGTCGAGCGTCTTTGAACGCTCTGGTGCCGGTGTAACGGTCCTGTATAAGCTCATCGGCAATAATGACATAAAGAAACCCATTGAAAAGATTTACCCCGGCCAAGAATTTGTCTTTTCGTTTGATGAAGAGTCAGTTCTCCGCAAGGTGAGCTTTAATGAGTCGCCGACCCTGTCCTATCATATCGTGCTGGAAGCGGGTCAAAAGGCGACTATTGATAAGATCGTGCGGGTGCCAGATATCCGCACCCGCTTCACCAAGGGGACCATCAACAATTCGTTGTTCCTCGCCGGGTCCGATGCCGGCTTGAGCGACAATATGATTATGCAGCTGGCTACCCTGTTTGGTTGGGATATCGACTTCGCCTTGGACATCCGCCAAGGGGATCAGTTTTCGCTGCTCTATGAAGAGAATTTTTTGGACGGCGAAAAGCTCAACGACGGCTCGATCGTCGCGGCTAAGTTCTATAATAATGGCCGCGAAGTGACCGCAATCCGCTACACCGATTCCGCGGGCCATACCGATTATTATTCACCCGACGGCAACAGCATGCGCAAGGCGTTCCTACGCACTCCGATGGATGTGTTCCGGATTTCCTCTAGCTTCAACCCCAATCGCAAGCATCCGGTGCTCAACAAGATCATAGCCCACAAGGGCACAGACTATGCGGCCCCAACCGGCACCCCAATCAAGGCATCGGGTGATGGCAAAATCATCAAGGCAAACTACTCATCCACTTATGGCAATGTTGTGGTAATTCAGCATGGCGCAAATATCCGCACCCTATACGCTCATATGAGTAAGTTTTCCAAGTACACCAAGGTAGGTAACCGCATCAAACAGGGCCAGGTCATCGGGTATGTCGGCGCAACCGGCCGCGTAACCGGGGCCCATCTACATTATGAGTTCCAGGTCAATGGCGTGCACAAGAATCCGCAAACGGTTAAATTACCAACTGCTCGGCCACTTGCTGGCGAATATCGAGACGATTTTCAGAATTACTCAACCAATATGATCGGTCAGTTGAGCGTTTTCGATGAGGGTTTCGCTGCTGCAGGTGATTTTGAATAACGCCCAGTGCTGCCGTCAGAACAGCAAAATACTAATAGCCCTGCGCGCCTGTAGGGCTTTTTTTTGCCTCAGGCTCTGGGAGCACTTCAACAAGTGCGCCCCCCCAGCAGAACGCTGAGCAATGCGTAGTTCTGAGAAATAACTGGGATTTTTGCCTCTACCTGAACGACAGAGGCAGATGTTTCAAGAGGTCATCGCCACTGTATCGACCCATCTCGGAAGCGCCAAATGGCAGAGCATTAGCCACCGCCCTGGCTAACGGGCACTAGATGGCAAATGACGAGCCACAGCCGCAGGTTGTCGATGCGGTTGGGTTTTGAATAACAAACCGGCTGCCTTCCAAGCCTTCGGAATAGTCGACCGTAGAACCGCCCAAGTATTGAACACTTAAAGAATCAATCACAAAGCGGATACCTTCTTTTTCGATCAGGGTGTCGTCATCGTCGGTTGATTCATCGAACGTAAAGCCGTACTGAAAACCGGCACAACCCCCTCCGGTAACAAACACACGCAACATAAGGTCGGCATTATGCTCTTCGACCACTAACTCCCGAACCTTACTGACCGCCGAGGCCGTAATATTTAATGCTTCCGCTACAGCATCTGCCACATCAGTCATAAGAATACCCTCTCTAATAGACGCTGGATTATGAATACCTGAGCAAAACAGTCAACTATTAGCTGCTACTTTACACTATTTGTTTAATTCTACAGCAGATAGGTTCACAGGTTCGATCATACTGATCGGATCCTTTTTCGCTTTCTTGCCCTGCTCACTGGTGACATGCAACAGCTTGCCATTAACCTTGGCACCCATCACCATTTCCATCATCACGTAGTGAACATCGCCCGTAACCAGTGCGTTCTTATTCAGCGTAATGTGTTCGGAAGAATAGACATCGCCCTTAACTTCGCCGTTAATCACCACGTGTGGTGCTCGGATCTCGCCTTCCACGATCCCTTTGACACCAATGGTCACTTCCGCGTTACTGTCCGGATCTGCAAGGATATTGCCTTTTATAGCACCCTCGATCTGCAATGCCTCGGAAATTCGAATATCACCCAGTATTTCTGCTTTTGCTGTAATTAGCGTTACATTTTTACCCACGGTTTTTTCACTGCCCCACATTGTTTCCAGTCTCCAAATCTGACCAGATATACGCTTTTTCCAATCGCGCGGGCTTATCGCCTACAGATTGAGCTATGACCTGAAGTTGATCAGGCGTAAAATTTTCAGGCAAGACCAGTTCACCGGTAAAGTCCTGAAAGTAGCGATAACGAAACTTGATTTCGGTATCGCTTATGTCTATTGATAGGTCTTTCAGGGGGTAGGCGGTGACAGTGTCACCCTGTACCCCGACAATAGTCACCCCGACAAAGCCGCGCAGATAGCTGGAATTATTGCCGACCTGCGTTAACATCACCTTAAATCGATAGCGGTTTGCGCTCGCGGTTTTCACCAGGGTGACTTCCTGAATCGTCAAACCGGCGGCGTTCACCGACGGCGACATAATGCCCTGATATAACGAGACATCTTCTTCTAGTTGGGCAATCCGATCGGTTAGTTCACGGTTGGTCTGTCGAACCCCGTCAACCGATTCTTTGTCTACGAAGGTGGCATTTTCGAGCACTGCCACCAGCTGACGCAGTTCATCTTCCCGGCCTATACTTTCCAATAGCTCAATCTGTAGCTGCTGCCGCTGCTGATACAGGACCTTTTCCTGACCAATACCCTGACTTATACCATACCAATATGAAGTATAGACACCAGCAGCCATGGTTAACAATGTCAGCACGATATATATAAAACGACGCCACGGGCGATGGGGTACTACGACTAAATTTTCCAGCACCCTGCCTTTAACTTGACCCATGCACAAACCCCTGACTTTGCAAAATACGCCCAAAAACCGATTATTGGCTGGGTAGCCCGGTCATCATAACAAATAGTAAGATAAACGAGTATGATCCAATTGCTTATTAACACTCGCTAAGCGCCTAAAAAACGGCTTTTGGAACAGGGCTGTCCAGCCCTGCTGAGCAGCCTCACTTAGCGCTGGTGAGAAAAAGTATCAGTTTGACGGGCTTCACGGGGCGTTGAGCACAGACTGATTCGGCCTCATTACCCGGCCACCTTAACTGCAGTCTAATTTATCAATACTCGATGGAGGCTCGTATTCGTGATGTTTTTATGGCTTAAGGCGTTTCATATCGTCTTCGTAATCGCCTGGTTTTCTGGGATATTCTATTTACCTCGCTTATTTGTTTACCATGCTGACGCCACCGACAGAGTGTCGCAGGAACGCTTTAGCTTAATGGAACGCAAGCTATATCGGGGCATCATGACGCCTGCGATGGTCTTGGCCTTGGTGTTTGGCAGCTGGATGCTATACCTGAACCCGGGCTTGCTCCAAGGCGGCTGGATGGACGCTAAACTCACTCTGGTCGCGGCCGTTGTGGCGTATCATTTCTGGTGCGGGGCCATACTCAAACAGTTCCGCGCCGGCACAAACACTCGTGGTCACGTCTGGTTTCGTTGGTTTAACGAGGCGCCAGTCTTAGCCCTGGTAGCCATTGTCGTATTAGTGGTGGTCAAACCCTTCTAAGCAAGGCCAAAGCATCGGTCAGCAAAAAAAAAGGGTCCGCCCGATAAGGGCAGACCCAAAAACTACCAATCAACGAAACAACCTCAACAGAGACCAATATTGAGGTACTCCTTTAGTTTAGAGCCGCAGAACGGATGATGCCATGCCCCACTCGGTTGAACTATTAACAGGTGGATTTTTAACCGGCAATCCAAAGCAGACCTTCTAGCCTGTTCTGCTAACTTGCTGTTGCTAAGTCTCGCCCCACCAAAATCGCTTCTTTGCGATTCACGACCGAGAGTTTCTTATACAAGTTGTTGATATGGGTCTTCACCGTACTAACGGCTATAAACATGGTTTGAGCGATGTCGTCGTTGCTCTTACCATCAATAATATATTGCAGAACGCGCCACTCTTTTTTGGAGATGCCCAAAGCCAGCAAACCGTCCGGCACCTCTTCTTCCCCGCGCCGACTCGAGGTGTTGCGTTGTTTGTAGAGAATCAGCAATTGTTCCACAAAGCGCCCTTGGTCCTCCGGCAAAATTGCCACATCCATCGACTCAAACAACGGCATAACCCACTGACGCAGAAACAGGATGCTGGCCACAATGGAATATTGTTGAATCAGCGGCAACAGCAGCAGCAGTTCGGCCATGGCCTCGTCCGCTTTGCCTTGCAGGTTCAGCAACGCCACCTGCAACAGGCCAAGACGGATGAATTCCAACTGATAGGGGCGACCTTCAAACTCCCGCAAGGGCGAATAGATCTGCTCTAATCGACTGGATGCTTCACCATAACGCTGGCAGGCAATATGGCCATATATCTGGGCGCGCAAGACGACATAGTCGCGCATGCTATGGCAGCGGCCGATCGCCGGGGTCGCCTTAAGCCAGGTTTCAATCTTTTTAATTTCGTCATTTTGCCACCAATAGAGCAACTGAACTTCCATCGAATAGGGAATCAGATGCTCTGCCACGTTTTCGCGCGCCAGTATGCCTTCGTGCTGACTCGACAACTCCCGGGCTATGGTTGGCTTGCCCTTGAGCATCTCCATCTTCAACAACCAACCGTATAGGTGCTGCGCCCAAAACTCGTCCCAGTTCTGACACAAGAGGCTAACTTCATTGATCAGCAGCCTAGCCTCACGCAGATGATAAGCCTCCAGCGCCAGTTCGGCCTGACTGAACAATGAGAAACAGACGTTAAAGCCGCTGTTCACACTGTGCTGCTGAGCGTATTCCTGAACTTCCTTGGCCAATTCGATCGATCGGCTGAAGTCGCAGCGCTGTTTCCATATTTGGGATTGTTGATTCAGGCTCCACAAGACCGCGTCGTGGTTGGCCTCCTGCCGGCTTAGCAGTTCGCTTTCCTCATAGATCGATAAAGCACGATCGAGTTCACCCTGTTCAAACTTAACGTTGGCATAGGTGAGCAGGGGCGATTGCCGACGGGTATTGGCTGCGGGAAACAATGCTAAGGCGCTACTCGCCGCTTTTTCGGCCTTGACGAAATCGCCCAGCGAAAAGTACGCCTGGGAGCGAACGGTTTCATATTCTGCCCGCAGCAAGGTGCTTGGCTCTGGCCCGTCGGTGAGCAACGGTCCTGCCAAGGACAGGATGGTATCCACTCGATGCGGGTTGCCATAGATCGCTTCCACCCAGCAACAAACCAAGGTCAATTGCGGGTCACTGGTAATCGCCTGATCACTGAGTTCGGCCAGGCAGCGTTTGACCAGATCGTAATGCGCCTTGTGGATGAGATCTTCGCCATAGGTGCGCAGGATATAGACAAGCTGGTCATGATCCTGAGAGCGAATGGCATGGTCTACGGCACCCACTATGTAGCCCATTTTCAAGAAGGCTTTGCCGGCTTTGTGGTGCAACAGGTGAATATCCACACCGGATTGTGTGAGTAACTTGTGCTGTAAAAATTCTCGCAATAGGTGATGGTAACGAAACCACTGCTGTGGCTCGTTAAATTGCACAATAAATAGGTGTTGCCGCTGCAGGTACTCGAGCACCTCATGGACATTGATATTTTCCGTTAAGGCCTCGGCCACCTCACTATTGAAGCGCTTTACTATACTGGTGCAGAGCAAGAATTTTTTAACATCCTTGGGCAGGGCATCGAACACTTCGGAATCGAAATAGTCGATGGCATTGAGGTCTTTTTGTTCCAGCCGTGACTTGAGTTCATCAAAGGACGGCTTGGATTTCAGGCCGAGGACAATCAATTGCAGGCCCACTGCCCACCCTTCGACATGTTCCAAGAGGCGCTTAACGTCCGGTTCATCGAGCTGAAAACCACCACCGAGCTGCTGAAAAAAGGTCTGCGCCTCCGGCACACTGAAACCCAGTAGGTCACTTTGCATATCGGCGACCAAACCCTGCAAGCGCAGGGACATAATGCTGGCTGGCGGATCCGATCGCGTGGTCAAGACTAGAGTGACATGGGGCGGCAAGTGCTTGGACAAATAAGCCACTGCACCATGGATTTCGTCCGACTCGATAACATGAAAATCATCCAGCACGATGATCAGCCGTTGGTGTATCCGATCGAGCTCAAACAGCAGCTGTCCGAACAGGGACTTCAGTTGGGTATTGCGATCGTTAATGCCAGCGTGACAGAGCTGATCGGACAGGCGTACCTGCTTCTCAATCGCCGAAATAAAGTAGGCCGCGAAAGTGAACGGATCGGTGTCTTCCGGATCGAGCGACAACCAGGCTAAACGAGCCTCCGGTTCATCCGCTTTGAGGGCTTGAAAACCGTGCAGGGCCGCGGTTGTTTTGCCAAAGCCAGCCGGTGCACAGAGCACCACCAGGGGCAATTTGCAGGCCGACACAAAGGCATCGTCGACCCGATGACGATGAATCGCGTTCGGCGGTAAGTAGGGTACGGAAAGCTTGGAAGGCACTAAGTAGTGCGAAGGAATAGACTCAGTCATGAATCTTATACCATCCGAGGTAACGCGAATGTGTTTTAATCATACCCAGCCTTTCTCCTTAAATTCAAACCCTGTGGATCAATGAAAGTGCATTAAATCCATCTTTTCTTAATTATAGTCGAAGTTTCGGCCAAATCATGGTCAATCTGTTTGCGTAGATCGACATTGCTGGTCAATATAGCCCTCAAATTACATTACAGGACTGTTGCCATGACTCAAACTTCGGCCGATCTATTTGCCCGAGCGCAAGAACACATCCCAGGTGGGGTCAACTCCCCCGCTCGTGCCTTCAAAGGTGTCGGCGGCACGCCGGTGTTTTTTGACCGAGCAGCCGGCGCTTATATGACCGATATAGACGGTAAGCAGTATATCGATTATGTCCTCTCTTGGGGCCCAATGATTCTAGGCCATAACGCCAAGGCCGTGACCGATGCGGTTCATGCTCAAGTTGATAAGGCCATGTCGTTCGGTGCGCCAACGCTCTTGGAAATTGAGATGGCCGAAAAGGTCTGCGAACTGATGCCTTCGATCGAAAAGGTACGCATGGTCAATTCCGGTACCGAGGCAACCATGTCGGCCATTCGGCTAGCGCGCGGTTTTACCGGCCGGGATATTCTCGTCAAGTTCGAAGGTTGTTATCACGGCCATGCCGACAGTTTGCTGATTAAGGCCGGTTCGGGTGCCCTTACCCTGGGCGTGCCGACATCACCAGGCGTGCCTGAATCGGTCGCCAAGAATACGGTCACCCTAGAATACAACAACCCTGAGGCGGTTCGAGCTTGCTTTGCTGAGTTGGGCGCGGATATTGCCGCTCTGATCGTTGAGCCCGTCGCCGGCAATATGAATTGTGTGCCAGCGGTACCCGGCTTTTTAGAAACTCTGCGTGAGTGCTGTGATGCCTCCGGCAGTGTGCTTATTTTTGATGAGGTTATGAGTGGCTTTCGCGTTGCTCTCGGTGGCGCCCAGGCCAACTATGGCGTTCAACCGGATCTGACCACCCTAGGCAAGATCGTCGGCGGCGGCATGCCGGTCGGGGCGTTCGGCGGCCGCGCCGATATAATGGATTTCTTGGCGCCACAGGGCCCCGTCTATCAGGCCGGCACCCTATCTGGCAATCCAGTCGCCATGGCAGCCGGCTTGGCCGTACTAACCGAACTGAGTCGTCCTGGCGTCTATGAACAGTTGACCACTAAGACGCTGGCCTTGACCCATGGCATCCTAGCCGAAGCGGCTGCATTGGATATTCCGATGAGCAGCAATCAGATGGGTGGTATGTTCGGCCTATTCTTCAGTGAAGAAAGCGACATCGCCACCTTTGAGCAAGTTAGCCGTTGTAACATCGAACGCTTCAATGCGTTCTTCCACGGCATGCTCGCCGAAGGCATCTATTTTGCACCCAGCGCCTATGAAGCTGGCTTTATGTCGTTAGCGCACACCGATGCGGACATCAACGCAACCATCGCCGCAGCTGGACGAGTATTAAAAACACTGAAATAGCTGCGGATAGTGATTGACAGCTTACCGAGCCATCATTAGAATGCGCGCCAATCAGCCCTGTAAGGGAGTTGATGTTCACTATCAGCCTAGGTGGTGGAATTGGTAGACACGCAAGCTTCAGGTGCTTGTGCTCTTCGGGGCGTGGAAGTTCGAGTCTTCTCCTAGGCACCATTAGAACAGTGAACGGATTAAAGTCGACCTAGTCGGCTTTTTTTTCGCCTGCAATTCCTTCTTCATTCTCTTACCCTGCGCACATTCGGACATAAAAAAAACCCCACTCAGGGTGGGGTTCGAAAATGTCCTCGGACTTCAGCGTTGCTCTGCGCCAAGCCCGATTTCACCAGGAATCAGAACGCGCCGGCACTCGAATCGGTGCCTGTACTCGGCGTGGTCAGAAGCGTATCTGTACCGCCCTCCCAAACCAGATCCTTAGCCGGCTGGGTTTCATCACGCTTGATGCATTTCCAGGCGATGGCCGTTGCCGCAGGCAAGGTCACCGTGCCAGTCCAAGTTGGATAGGTTGTCGATTCCAGAGCGATTGCATCGGCAACATTCCACTGACCCAGCTCGGCAACATTGCCGACCGCGTAGACACTTTGACCCATCTTAGTATGGCCATTGGTACAGCTGAGGGTGACCGTTACGCCCACCGGCGCTGCGACAACCGTAAAGCGCACCTCGACAAAGGCATCTCCGCCATTGGACTCGACCACAATAAAGTCACTGTAGCTCATGCCCACGATTAACTCGGTGGTGTCGATTGCCACGGTAATACGGAGATCATCCAGCGTGGCGGTCATCCAGGTCGCCGGCTCGCTAACATCGCTCACGCTCAGGCTGCCAGCACCGGCATTGGTCAGTAACACCTCACTATCGGTTTGGCTGTTGACTACCAGGTCGCCCAAATCCAAGACCATTGGATTAACCGCTAAGACCGGATCGCCCTGTGCTTGCCAACTCAGGCTCAGGCCATCTTCTGCAGAGCTGCCTTCGTCAACCGAGAGCAGGTAGTCACCGGCCGATAGAGTCGCACTGGCATCGCCACCGCTGCGGTTCAGGCTGGCTGCAAGTCCGCTGGCATTGCCGCCCCAATTTACCGCCCAAGTGCCATTCAGGGTCAGCTTGTAAGGACTGTTAGTCAGTGCGGTCGGCAAGGTAACCCGCGTTTGCCAGCGATGGTCGGCGACCATCTGCAATTGATAGGTGGTGTTGGCCGGGTCCCAGGCGGCAAAGGCGGTGCCGGTCAGATGCAGGGTCGCGCCCTGACCAAGATTGGTTGCAAAGCTTTCACCCGGGGTTGCCTGACTGGTGGTACCCAATGCGCTATCACCATACTCATTACTCGCCAAGACTCGATAGCTATAGGTCGTGCCGTTGGTTAGCCCGGTGTGGGTGAAGGAGCTGTCGGTGACCGTCGCCTGCTCCGATAGTAAGCTCGGCTCGAGCCCGTCATCGGTGTAATAGACCCGATATTCATCGGTATTAGCGGTGGCATCCCAACGCACGATCGCCTGGCCATTACCCGCTATAGCCACGGCATTGATCGGCGTGCTTGGGGGCAGTTCGACCGGACGTGGCTCGACACTAACATGCCAGTCGGAGCCACCGTTGGTGTCCCAGCTGCCATCCGTGGTGTTGTTAAACACAAAGTCGAACTGACTGGCGTCTGCGGGTAAGGTCAGGGTGCCTTCGTAGGCAAAGGTTTCTGCATTATAGACCAGGGCTTCGTCGCCCATCGATGTACCACTATCGCTCCAGTTGTTAATACCCCAATGTAAGAGCAGCTCTTTATTGGCACCACTACGGTAACTGACTGTCACCGATTCACCGGCAAGCAGATTTTCTGGGGTCACAACCACCTTTTCCTTGGGATTCATCCGATCCATCAAAACATTGATCAATTCAGCATCTGTCGTCTCGGCGTTCAGTATCAGTACCTTGACGCCATGCGCCTCGACGGTGGTGGCCAGGCTGTCGGTCACACTGTGAACTTCGCCGCTGGCGGCGTCCACCCAGTCACCGGGGCTAAGGTATTGGCTCACGCTGAAGGACGCGGTGGCGTCACCCTTATTTAATAAGACCAGCGCGGTTTGCACCTGATCGGCCTGTTCGAAGACGCGGAAGAATGCAGCCTTCTGGCCGGCAAACTCGCCATTGACCTGCAGGCCCTTTTGTAACGCGACCGAGGTTTTCCGGATCTGTGCAATGGCACTCAACTCTTGATAGATTCGGCCATTGCGCGCAGCGTTGATATTGTCCTGACCGTAGTAATTTCGGTTCCCGGCGTGCTCACTCTTACCCTGCATAAACTGCATTTCAGAGCCGTAATACACCACCGGAATACCGCGGGCAGTAAACAGCCAGTTATTGGCATCGACGAAGACGTTTTCATTGCCGTTGGAGTTCATGCGCGACATGTCGTGGTTGTCGTAAAAGCTCGCCAAGACATAGGGGTTGGTATATTGGCCGTCGTCCAGGTGCAGATACCACTGGATGTCGGCATAGTCGGACGAGCTGTTTTGGAACAGCTGAGTGATCGCTCTCTGACCCGGAAAATCGAGTACGCTGATGCCACCGTTCTCAGGTTTCTGATGCTGTGCAATAGCGCCGGCATTGTAGTTGAAGTTTTCGCCAAACATATAGAAATCGGGATTCTCGGCGCGAATCCGATCAGAAAATTCCTTCCAAAAAGCGTGCGGCATCCAAGCGATGGTATCGATCCGGAAGGCGTCGGCACCCTGGTCGATCCACTGCAAGTAGGCGTTGACCAGGTAGTCCATGACCTCAGGATCTTCGTCGTCCAAGTCCGACAGTTGCGCCAGGCCACCGCCGCGGTTGTACCAGTCGTGCAGAGACTCATCATCGCTCAAGTCGCTGGGTTGGCGATTCATATGATCCGCCTTTAAGTTGCCGTCCTGGTCATAAATTTGGCCAAATTTAGCCTGGGATTCGGTCATCGTATAGGACGGAGAACCGTGATTGCCGACTATGTCGAGCACGGTTTTCAAGCCGAACTCACCTTCCATCTTGCTATTGAATTCGCGAAAACTCAGGCCGGGCGATTCCAGATGCTCATCGACCTGGTAAAAGTTAACGCCCCAGTAGCCGTGGTAACCGGTTTTACCTTTATCGGCTCCAACGCCCGCGCCGCATTCGAGGGGGCTGCCGCCGGTAAAGGCCTCGTCTGGATTGTCGACGACGGGTGTTATCCACACCGAGGTGAAGCCCATTTCAGCTATATAGTCTGCGTTGTTGTAGATGCCGGCAAAGTCACCCCCCTGGTAACCGATATTAGCGGCGCTGCCATCGCTGCACGGCATGGATCGGTCCCAGGTGCCCTGGCCGACATCGTTGCCCTGATCGAACTGGTTATTGCTGGTATCGCCATCGACAAAGCGATCGGTCATCACAAAGTAGATTGCCTCTTCGGCAAAGGCTTCGGTGGTACCATAAAATTCATTAGCAAAGGGTTGGCCGCATATGGCTAGGGTTAGGGCTGCCAGACCAAAACCAATGCGCGGGACAGGGCATTTTTGATGTATTTTCTTCATTATATCTCCTGGTTTTATATTTTTTGTGTAGATAGATTTTGCGGTGAAGGCTCAGTCAATTAACTATCGTTAGATCTAGCAACGGGTTCCCGGCGCAGCGCGTGTGCCGGTAAAACAAGACAAGGCACAATCGAACATTCAACTTATTATTTTTCGGGAGTAAATTCCGCAAGCAGACAGTAACAATGTTTCACTTCAGGGGAGGTCATGTTTAGGGTCACTTTTTAATGACCTAAATGAGCATTTAAAACCGGACCACACAGAGTCTTGAGGAGTCGATCACACTGAGCACCGATCGATAAGAGGCGTTGCCAATGGATCGGCTTCGTACTTAAAGGCGAGCGAAACAGGTGGTACGTATTGGCACCTTGGCATTAAGGCTTTAAAGTGAGGTAAAACCGGCCGGAAAATCCTTATGCAACGAATAAATCTCACCGATATCGAGCTGTCTCTCAGTCGCCTAATCTATGGTGTTTGGCGTTTGGCAGATGACCCAGACCAAAGCATAAAACAGGTCCGCGCTAAAATTGATGCGGCACTCGCGGAGGGCATAACCACCTTCGATCATGCCGACATTTACGGTAATTATGAGTGTGAACAACTGTTTGGTCAGGCGCTGGCGCAAGACAGTAGTTTACGGTCGAAGATGGAATTGATCAGCAAATGTGATATTTGCCTGAACACCGAAAAGTTCCCTGATCGTCGAGTTAAGTATTACGACACCAGCGCGGCCTATCTAAACAGCAGCGTAGAGCTGTCATTGAGGAATTTGCACACCGACTATCTCGATTGCTTACTCATTCACCGTCCCGACCCCCTGATGAATGCCGCAGAGACCGGCGCCGCGCTCGACGCACTGATTGATGCCGGTAAAATTCGCAGTGCCGGGGTGTCCAACTTTCATGCCCCAGAGTGGCGCCTGTTACAGGGTCATATGCGTCACCGTCTGGTGATCAATCAGGTGGAAATAAGCATCCTGTGTCAGGATGCCTTCTTAAATGGCGATCTGAGCGACATACAAAGCGATGGCCTGGCACCCTTGGCCTGGTCACCCTTGGCCGGTGGTCGGTTATTCGGCGATGAAGCCGCCGCGCAACGCGTCCGGCCGTTGCTGGCAAGACTGGCCGCGGAACAAAACAGTCGGATGGATTTGGTTGCCTTTGCTTGGCTTTTGGCCCATCCGGCGCATATCTTGCCGGTCGTGGGTACCAATAACGTCGGCCGGATCCAGGGGCTGAGCGAGGCGTTAGCGATCAAGATCGATCGCGAAACCTGGTTTGAAATCTGGGTCGCAGCCTCGGGCAACGAATTGCCCTAGAAACGAAGCAGCCAGCAGACCCATTAATCCAAGGCGCAGCAGCACCCGCAGCACATAGCACAGGGGCTGAGTTCTAATCCGGCCGGTCCATGCGTTGGGCCGCATAGCGCCGAGTCGACCATAAGAACAGGCCAAACAGTGCCAACAACTCGCCTAAACTACCGGTCTTTTTCACCACGGTAACCGTCGGTTCCGCCTGAGTTGGGTTGCTATTGGGCGGCGGGGCGACCACCGGTTCGGAACTGAAATATACCCGGCTGCTTGAACTGGCATCACCGGTAACAATGAGATCGGCTCGGCCATTGCCATCGATATCCGACAACACCAAAGCGTTAGCGCCTGGCGCTAAAAAGGTTAGGGCCGAGGCAAAGGTGCCCTGCTTTTGGGTAAACACCTGCACCAGGCCGTCGTCATTTAACACCCCAAGGTCCGCTTCGCCGTCACCATTATAGTCGCCAACCGACAGGGAGCGGACATCCCCAGCCGAGAGTTCTAGGCGCAGAGTAAACTGTCCGCTACCACTGGGCTGGTATATCTGGATACTCGGATTCTGTGACGAGGTGTGCTGCCCGATCACAATATCATCCGCAACACCGTCGCTATCTAGGTCAGCCACCAGCACTGCAGCACTGGTGCTTTGTTGATCGCCGACAATTAGGGCATTGTCGACAAAAACACGACCCGTTGAGTCGGCACCCTGGTTCAAATAGATATAGTCATCATCCGCGCGGTTAGCAACGATCAAATCGGGTCGGCCATCGCCATTGGCATCGAGTTGCGCCAAGCCAATGGATTCAGATTCAGCCCGCCCCAAAAGGTCGGCCGGAACAAAGCCGCCCTGACCGTCGTTCAAAAATACTTCGTTCGCGCGGTCGATGTTGGCAAAAGCCAGATCGACCAACTTATCGCCGTTGAAATCCAACGCAATCACCGCACGACTGTCGGCCTGACCCAGTTCATCTGGGGCCCCATAAACGCCCGCGCCCTGATTGTAATAAATCAGGTTGACCCCGCTATTGGCGAACACCAGATCGGGCCGTCCGTTCTGATTTAAATCGATGGCGATGACCGCATGACTATTGGCAACCCCGGTCAAGATGTGTCGGCTGGCGAGGCTATTGTAGCCACTATCGAAGGCGAATATTTGCTCGGCTTGGGCCTCACTATTGGCGAAAATTAATTCAATAAGCCCATCACCGGTCAAATCCGCCGCGGCCACCCCATGGCTGTCGACACCGCTCAAGACCGGTGCCGTGACCTCTGGTTCGGCCAGGTCAGCCTGAAAGACTAGGGTCACATCGGCCCAGTCATTGCGACTGTTCGGGTCGATCTGGGTGGTAAAGAGTTGGACTTCGACATTGACTAGGGCCGCCTGGTCGCTGATCACCTTAGTAGTAATCAACCTCGTTTCGCCGATCTCGGCCAGATCACAACGGACTTCGCCAAAACTGACCAGAACACACTCGCTGCCTAGACTGTTAAAGCTTGCCGGGGCATCCAGGGTTATCACCAGGTAGCCGTCGGCCAAAACCGCTGGGCCGTCATTGGTGATGCTTAGCGCCAGGCTGGTCGCCTCCGAGAGGCCTACCAGATGGCCCGAGGCGCTGAGGCTAAGGGCCAAATCGGCACTGTCGGAATCGCTCACGGTTAACGTAAAGCGCTGCTCGGTACTGGCCTGACCATCGCCCACTTGGATCTTAACCGATGCGGCGCCGATGTCGCTGCCCTCTGGCTGACCGCTCAACAGTCCGGTCGTATCGATTGACAACCAGTCGTGATCGCTGACAACCGAAAAGAGGAAGTCATCGCCGTCTGCATCCGTCGCACTGAACTGGACCCTATAATCTTGATCGATCACTACGTTGGTCTCTGGGCTGCCCACTAACTGGGGGGCGTCGTTAACCGCCGTGACTTGCACCGTCATGGTGGCCAGCGCGCTGCTGAGGTCGCCATCTGATACCGACAGATCGACACTCAATGGCCCAAAAAAGTCGGCCGTGGGAAATAGACTATTGGCCACCATTTGATAATCGATGCCTGGTTCGACGCTCAGGGAGAAGGTCGATGAGTCCGGGTCGGTAATGGTGACGTCGCTCAAGTCAAAGTCATAACGGCCATCCTCGGCTAGGCTGATGTCAGCCAGCGCTGAAATAACCGGTGCGTCGTTCACCGCATTGACGGTGATGGCGGCGGCAAAACTGGCGCTGTCGCTGTCACCATCGTTAACCGTGATCGGGACGCTTAAGGTGCCATTGTAGTTGGCATCCGGGGTGATGCTATTACCACTCACGCGGTAGTTCAGACCACTGCCGACGGCCAGGGTGAAGCTGCTGTCATCCGGATCGATTAGTGTGAAATCGGCCATACTCAGAGTTAGGCTGGTGTCTTCGTTGGTGGCCAAGTCGAGCTGACCGCTGATAATGGGCGCCGTATTGGCCCCGGTGACCAGCTGCCAGCCAATATCCTTGTACAGTGCTAAGGTGTGGCTAAAGTTGGCGTCGCCGGTATATTGCGGCTCCATCAATTCATTCGGCGTCAAAGCGGTATCGAAATGGGACACTGAGGAGCCGCCTTCATAGGGTGACGGCGCATACATCTGCACCTCACCCCCCTTGACACCAGCCGATAGGGTATCGGCCAACGCGTTCACCTCGGTTCCGGTCCAGACCAGATCCCCGGTATCGGTCAACGAGGTGAAAATTTGCGCTGTGCTCAGGTCTGTCCAGGGTCCGACGCTCTTGTCCTTAAGATTTAAAGAATAGCCGTCCATCAAGCCATTGGCCTTGTTGCCCGCGCTGTCGACTAGCGATAAGACGCCCAAACCGTGAGCCAGTTCGTGCAACACCACTTCAAAGAAATCGATGTCGTTGCCCGGCGGATTGTGATCCAAGCCGTAATACCAGCTGACCTCGTTTAAACAGGCGTTGTTGTTATCCATCGAAGCATTGAAATTGGCGGTAATATCGGCCACACCAGAATCGGCATCTGAGTTACTGCGCGCATTAAACAGGGCCACTGGGTACCAAGTGTTGTTGAGCAACCCTAAGCTGGGACCGCCGGCGCTAAGGTAATAGCTGGCGGCGGGCCCGGCGGAGCCCAATACCGCCGAACTTGCGCTGCAGGTGAGGCTTCTGAAAGCCGCATCGATCTCGATGGGCACGGCACTGATCAGCCGATCGGCCCAAATCTGCGCGGCGGCATTGAAAACTGCGGCGCGAGATTCACCGATGCTGCCGGTAAAGCCAACCCCAAAGTTGAGCACAAAGGTTGAACCGGTGCCGGTGATCGTTGAAGCGTGACCGGCGCCAGCCAGTAAGCTGGCAGCGACACTTAACAGCAATTTGACCCGCCACCCTATTGGCCCCGGAGACTTGGCACGGCCGTTTTGGTGACCATATCTCCGTCCAGTACTAATACTCATTGATGGTAACCTGACCGTCGGCTCCGATAGTCGCGACGGGCACGGCCTGATGGATGCCCAGTAAACTGGCCCGGAACAGGGTTGGACTGACCTGCTCGATGACCAGATCACTGTTGTCGCGCGATGCAAAGGCGCGAATTTCGCTTTGGCTCTCAAGTGGCAGGGCATCAAATGCCGGGCGCGGCACGACGGAGGACGTCGCTATGGGCGAGACATTCAGCTGCGGTGGGGCTGATGGGGCTGGCGTCGAGACGTCAGGGCTGGCGCTACTCGAACTGGGTAAGGCGGCTTTGGTTGCAGCGGGACTGGCTTGTGATTGGCGTGTATTGATTGGCGCTATGAGCTCATCGATGCCGGCCTCGGCGGGCCTTGGCTGGTCCTCAATAGCTTGGCTGCCTAGGCGAAAAAAAAATCCAAGACCCATTACAATAATCGATAACCCAATGAGCCGCCGCGACTTGAACCCTACCATTGGCAATTGCGTCTATTAAAAAGAATAAAATCATACCAACCTGCGGCAAACTTCAATATGGGTGCTAACAAATCAGCACAACTTACCATATTTCGCCATTAAAATGGCGGATTGTAGCAACCCAGATACCTTAGGGTCTCGAAGGGCCAATGAAATGATTTTATGTTGCTTTTTGTAATTACTAGCGGTGTCAAAAAAACAGCGCCTCTGTCCGACCCGACTCATATATGCTGGCTTATCACTCGAATAGCGAGCTGCCGAACAAACAGGTGCCTAATCAGGGACAGGCTGCGAGCTCTAAAATTGAAGATTCAGGGCCAACTGGTAACCGCCGCGCGTTGGCATCAGAGCCATACTAACCCCGTCAGGATCAGGCACTAGCCACTGGTTAAAACCGATCGCGATGGCTGCGCCAGCGGTTACATCCCACCAGTCATGCTGGTCGGCATGGACTCGACTGTAGCCGACAAAACTGGCCGCTAAAAAGGCCGGCAAACCCACATCCCAACCGTAGCGCTTAGCCAAGAACGACGCGCCCGAAAAGGCCGAGCTGGTATGACCGCTGGGGAAACTAAGGGTATTGCGGCCATTCGGCCGTTCCTTGTTAACGGTGTTCTTTAGCAGATGGGTCAGGACAAAGGTCGACCCATAGGAGGTGAGCAGCGCTTTGCGGCCCGCGGCATCGTCTTGGCTAAAGGTGGACGCTAGCGCGGTTAAGGGCAGGGCTATCTGTAATACATCGCCCGCCGTTTCGATCAGATCCTGAGCCGATACCGTTGACATCGAAATCGACAGTGCCAAACCAATGCAACAGCTCATCTTTTTAACATTACTCATGGTCGGACTATTCCTTGCGCCGTTAGGCTGGGTGGCAACTTAAAAGTCGGTATCTTCCCGACCTCGATTAATATGCAATTTATTTTCAAGTTTCAATCGATCGCTTTTTTTGATCAACACATAGAGCGCGCCGACACCGCCGTGGTGTTTTTGCGCGCTGTGGAAGGCAATGACTTCCGGTATTTGTTTTAGCCAAGTATTGACGCACGATTTCAAAAACGCCTTCGGTTCACTTAACTCACCCTTGCCATGCAGAATTATCGCACTACGGGTATCAAAGCGCTGGCAATCTTGGATGAATCGATACACAGCCTCGCGCGCTGCAAGCATTTTCATGCGGTGTAAGTCCAGCCTGGCATCAATCGAATATTGACCCCGTTTCAAGTTACGAAAAACCCCCAATGACACCCCATTGCTGCGATATTCCAGACTGTCCAGAGGCTGAACCAGATCAATAATCTCATCGCTTAAATGATTGGTAGATTTCTGTTCAACCGTCACCGCCATCTGTCGTCGATGCTGGAGGGTCGGCTCGGCAACCTTACTTGAGCTGCGATCCACCTTACGGACCCCCTTAAGCGGCGTGACACCCTTCATTTCCTGCCGTAAAGCGGCCAAATCGTCGTCTTCTATCATAGATCACCCTTATTAGCCGTCGATCTTAGCGAATTCTGGTAGGCACAACCAGCCATATAGGTTTACCCTTGAATGACACATGATGGCGACGCTGCCTCTCCGGTTGATCCGGGCCAAGCTGTCTGGACGCCGAGACCGCGGTCAGTGGCAAGACACATCGATCGGCCCGGCCTAACTGGGCCGCCACGCGGACGGTGTAAACATGCGGTAAAAGCTTTGGTCAATGGCTTGGGAAAACTCAAAACTGCACCCATTTGAATGCTTTATCTTATTAGAGGTTCGACTATGAGCACACACAGCATTTTGCTGATCGACGATGATAGAGATCTGGCAGAATTGCTGGGTGAGTATTTGTCGGCTGAAGGCTATCGACTCGAATCGGCCCATACCGGCGAAGAGGGTATAGAAGAGATTGCCAACCATCACTTCGACCTAGTATTGCTTGATGTCATGATGCCCGGAATCGATGGTTTCGAAACCTTGAAACGTATTCGCCAGACCTCGATCGTCCCGGTGCTAATGCTAACCGCCCGGGGCGAAGAGACAGATCGTATTCTTGGCTTAGAAATGGGCGCTGACGACTACCTGGCGAAGCCCTATAGTCATCGCGAGCTGTTGGCTCGCATCAAAGCCCTATTGCGACGCATTGAATTGGATCGCACCCAGCAGAACGATGACAGCGGCATCATGGCCTGCCATGGGGTTGAGCTCAATTTTGACACCTATAGAGTCTACTGCGACGGTGAACACATACCGATGACCACCAGCGAGTTCAAGGTGCTGCGTGTCTTAATGACTCGCGCGGGCAAAGCGGTGCCGAAGGAAGATCTCTACCTCGAGGTTTTAGGCCGCGAAATCATGGCCTATGATCGCTCCATCGACATGCATGTGAGCAATGTCAGGCGCAAGCTCGGCGGTACCTCTGAGCAGTCGAAAATCCAAACCATCCGCGGCATTGGTTATATGTTCGTCGATCCGAATCAATAATCGCCACCCTGGCGTGAGCGCTCCCGCACTCTGGGTCGCGCTCACCACCGGCTGACCCAAGAGAAGCGTTCATGCAGTTAGGCAAGCTCAACCCTCTGGGGTCGGTTTTTGGCAAGATCTGGATCAGTTTCTGGTTATCGTTGATCCTGATCGTTATTGCAGCTTATTTTGTGTCCTTTCAGGCCGCCAAGCAGTATCAGGTCGCTCCGCCGGCCCCTCGTCATATCGCGACTCTCAGCAATATAGTCTTTCCGGATCTGGGTTTTGCCGGCACTGACCCTGCCCGCTTGGCGTTGATTCTCACCAACTATAATGACACAGCCCGCTTTCAGCTGTATCTGGTCGATGACGCCTATCGTATGTTGGGCAGCCCTCAGCCGCCCAAACGCATTCTGGTGATGCTCTCAGAAATGATGGAGCAAGAAGGCATGCAGGTTGGCCAATGGCGTAACGAGGCTTGGTTAGGGCCTATTCCGATTGCGGTCAATAATATTAACTATCGTTTATTCCTGCGCGGGGTACCGTCCCTACCGCCAGCGAACTTGCCGTTCTGGCTGGAGAGTCAGTGGATGCAATTGGCCCTCGCCCTGACCATCTCCGGCCTGATGAGCCTGCTCCTGACCTGGTCTCTTGTGCGCCCGATTGAAAAGTTACGCCAGACGGTGCGCGCCTTGGCGCGCGGCACGCTCAATGCACGTGCTGGATCCAGCGTCAGCCGCCGGGCCGACGAAATTGGTGAATTGGGCCGTGATTTTGATGATATGGCGACCCGGATCGAGGATCTGGTCTCGGCCCAGCAGCGCTTGCTGAGCAATGTCAGCCACGAATTACGCTCACCCCTGACCCGGCTTCAGGTTGCTATGGGCATCGTGCGCCAAAAGGCACCGGAAGGCCTCGACCGGGCCCTCGATCGAATTGAACGCGAAAGCGATCGGCTCGAGAATATGATCGCGCAAATCCTTACCTTGAGTCGTTTTGAGAACGATATGCAACAGGTCGAGTGGCGCACGATCGAGCTTGATGACATCGTCCGCAGGGTGGTCGAGGATGCTCGGTTCGAGGCCGAACCGCGGCAAATCACGATTATTGATCAGATCGATGGACCGCTGCAGATGGAAGGTGATGCTCAGTTGCTGCACAGCACGCTCGATAACGTGGTGCGCAACGCGCTGCGCTTTTCGCCGGCGGACGGTACCATTCGGGTAGCCTTAAGTCAGGGCCCGGGCCAGGTCACCCTAACCATCAGCGATGAAGGACCCGGCGTGCCAGAAGACAAGTTAGCGCGCCTGTTCGATCCGTTTTATCGCCTCGACCAAACCAACCCAGGTGCCGGATTGGGATTGAATATTGCACTCCAGGCTGTTCAGCTGCACGAAGGCAGCATCCAGGCAGTCAACAATCAGCCCCATGGTTTGACGGTCATTATCGATATTCCCAAGGTGGCCAGCCTGCGCGGCAAAACGCGTTAGCAGGTCGATACCCAGCGCCAACACGAAGTACGCTCCGGGATAGTGCGATCGCGCTGGATTTATACCAAAACAGGACCGACCCGATGACCCCAGCCATTGACTACTTACGAGCACACAAGATCCCCTTTACCGTGCACGAATACCAGCTCAAACACAGCTCCGACAACTATGGCCAGGATGTCGCCGATGCGCTCGGAGTGCCTCACAGCCAGCTTTTTAAGACCCTCTTGATCGCCCTCAATGGAAACCCTAAAACGCTCGCCGCCTGCTTGGTTCCCGTGGCCGGCAGTCTCAACCTCAAACTGGCCGCGAAGGCACTTGGCGCCAAGAGGGCCGAGTTGGCCGATGTCGCCCAGGCCGAAAAGAGTAGTGGCTATGTGGTCGGCGGTATCAGCCCTTTTGGCCAGAAAAAAGCCTTACCGACTGTACTCGATGCCAGCGCGGTCCTCCTAACCAGCCTGTATGCCAGCGCGGGCCGGCGTGGTTTGCAGATTGAAGTGGCGCCAGCTCGCCTGGCTGAGGCCTTAGGTGCTGTTATTGACGATATTTCAGCCTAATCGGGGTTTTTAATGAGCCATTGCGTCCTAAAAATCACTAATATTCGAGTTAAGTTGAGCAATCCTAACCACCTGCTATGGTGTTCTGATTCCTTTCGGAGCATGGTAACTATGAAAACATTTTTTTCGATCTTCTTATGTTTGGCCCTAAGCGGTCTAAGCCAGGCGGCAACGCCATCACCGGTCGGTCAATGGCAGACCATAGATGATGAGACCGGTGAAGCCAAAAGCCTGGTCACCCTTTGGCTTAAGAACGGTGAACTGATGGGCCGGATCGATACGCTACTCAACCCCGAAGAGCCGATTCCAATCTGCGAAGAATGCAGTGGCGCGCGCAAAAATCAGCCGGTTGAGGGCATGACCTTTGTTTGGGGTCTGACCGAGAATGGCGACCAGTGGGACGGCGGTACCATACTCGATCCGGGCAATGGCAAAGAATACAAGGCTCGATTTCGCTTAATCGATCAGGGCGCTAGCTTGGAAGTTCGGGGCTATATTGGCTTCGCGCTACTCGGTCGAACCCAGATGTGGCAGCGTCTGCCTTAAGACTGGCATAGATTGGATCAAAAAAACCAGCTTAGGCTGGTTTTTTTTGGTTCAGGGGCAGCGTTTTAATAGAATTCGCCGGAACCGGCCGAGGTATTGATAACGGTCAGGGTTTTAACGCCCTCAAGCGTCGCCAACAGCAAGACGTCCGCCGCACGCTGAGCAAACAAACCATTGGTCACCACACCGACGATATTATTCAGCTTGGCTTCCATTTCTTTGGCATTGGTAATGCTCAAGCCGTGCACGTCGAGCAGGATATTGCCATTGTCGGTGACCACACCGACTCGATAGACCGGATTGCCGCCCAAGGCGACAATCGCACGCGCGACCGAGCTGCGCGCCATCGGGATAACCTCGACTGGTAATGGGAAGGCGCCCAACGTCTCGACGGCTTTGGACTCGTCAGCAATGCAGACAAACATCTTCGCCACCGACGCGACGATTTTTTCACGCGTCAGGGCCGCGCCACCGCCCTTGATCAGCTCCAATTTTCGGTTGGCCTCATCGGCACCATCAACATAGACCGCTAACTGACTCACCTCATTCAGATCGAAGACCTCGATGCCGTGGCCGCGCAAGCGTTCGGCCGTGGCATCGCTGCTGGCGACTGCGCCCTTAAAGTCATGCTTCAGTTCCGCCAAAGCATCGATAAAGAAGTTTGCCGTGGAACCGGTGCCAACGCCAATGATCGCATCGGGCTGCAGCAGCGGCTTGATGTACTTGAGGGCAGCGAGCGCCACCTGTTGCTTTAATTCGTCTTGGCTCATAATTCAGTCCTGGTGGGCGTTAAGGCTATTATAGGGGGCATTGAGATGTTACGCAGCCTGTAAAAAGTTCTTTTTCATACCAATGGCGAATATATCTCCCGAGGTTGTTATAAAGTCCGCTGGCGGGCCTTGGGTTTAAGGGTCATTTCACCGTACACTGTCGGATAGTTATTCACTGACCTTCCATCGTGACAAGGACCATTCATGTTAGAGCATTACGTTAAAAAAATTCTGAACGCCAAGGTTTATGCAGCGGCCATCGAAACTCCCTTGGATGTTGCGACATCCTTGAGCCGTCGACTGGGCAATCAGATTTTAATTAAACGTGAAGATCTGCAGCCGGTGTTTTCCTTTAAAATTCGCGGTGCCTACAACATTATGGCGCAACTCAGTGACGCGCAGCGCAGAGCTGGGGTGATTTGCGCATCGGCCGGCAACCACGCCCAGGGCGTGGCGCAGGCTGCCAAATTGATGGGCGTTAAGGCGACCATCGTGATGCCTGTGACGACACCGGAGATCAAGGTTTCCTCGGTCCGCGCGCGCGGCGGCAAGGTCATATTGCACGGCGATTCATTTGATCAAGCCCTGCTCTTTGCCACCAACTTGCAGCACGAAAAGGGCTACACCTTCGTGCACCCTTACGACGACCCCGATGGCATCGCCGGTCAGGGCACCATCGCTCGAGAAATACTGCACCAATATGGTCCGGGCGAAATTGACGCGATCTTTATTCCAGTCGGCGGCGGCGGATTGGCGGCGGGCATTACCGCCTACATCAAGTATTTGCGCCCTGAGATTCGCGTTGTCGCCGTGGAGTATGAGGAGAGCGCGTCCCTAGCCTCGGCCATGAAGGCCGGTAAACGCACCATTCTGAAAGAGGTTGGACTGTTTGCCGATGGCATCGCCGTGGCTCAAATTGGCAAGGAAACTTTTAAGGTGCTCAAAGACCATGTCGATGAGGTGATCACCGTCTCAGCCGATGAACTTTGTGCCGCGATCAAGGATATCTTCGATGATACCCGCTCCGTGGCAGAGCCGGCCGGCGCCGCCAGCGTGGCGGGTATGAAAAAATATGTCGCGCGTGAGGGCTGTACCGGTAAAACTTTGGTAACCATTTGCTCTGGTGCCAATATGAATTTCGACCGGCTGCGTTATGTTGCCGAACGTTCCGAGGTGGGTGAACATCGCGAGGCCATCTTTGCCGTCACGATACCGGAAAAACCGGGTAGCTTTCGGCGTTTTATCAGTCATATCGGCAAACGCTCGGTAACCGAATTTAACTATCGCTATAACAATGAACGTGACGCACAAATCTTTGTCGGCATAAAAACATCCAGTGATGTGGAGCGTGTCGAACTGCTAGCCAGTCTGACTGACGACGGTTACAGCGTGCTCGACTTGACCCAGAATGAAGTCGCTAAGGCGCACGTTCGCCATATGGTTGGCGGTCACGCGCCACTAGCGACCGATGAGCGACTATTACGCTTTGAATTCCCCGAGCGTCCCGGTGCCCTGCTCAAGTTTTTGACCGCTTTGGGGGGCCATTGGAATATCAGTCTGTTCCATTATCGCAATCACGGGGCCGCTTACGGACGGGTATTGGCCGGGGTACAGGTACCCAAAGCGGACCTAAAGGCCTTCCGTTTAAAGCTCGATGAGCTCGGTTACCGCTATTGGGACGAGTCCGACAACCCCGTTTACGCGGCTTTTTTGGGCTAGGCGTTACGGCCAAAGTCCCCCATTGGCGGGCTCCACGGGCAAATTTCACGGTTCTTCGATAGGCTCGAACAAAGAGAAGCTCGAGCCTATTGCACTATTCTTTGTGTCTTTTTTGCACACTTGCGGTACAATCCGCGCCCTTAATATTCAGTGGAACCAATACAGTGATCGAAAATTTGCGTAATATCGCCATCATTGCTCACGTTGACCATGGTAAAACCACCTTGGTAGACAAGCTTTTACAGCAATCAGGCACCTTGGGTCGTAAAGACCAGAATTCTGAGCGCATCATGGACTCGAATGACCAGGAGCGTGAACGCGGTATTACCATCTTGGCGAAAAACACCGCTATCCGCTGGAAAGACTTCCGCATCAACATCGTCGACACCCCAGGCCACGCCGATTTCGGCGGTGAAGTGGAGCGTGTTCTGTCGATGGTTGACTGCGTTTTATTGTTGGTCGATGCCGTTGATGGCCCGATGCCACAAACCCGCTTTGTAACCTCCAAAGCGTTCGCCCAGGGTCTGAAGCCAATCGTCGTCATTAACAAGGTCGACCGTCCCGGTGCCCGTCCAGATTGGGTCCTCGATCAGGTCTTTGAACTGTTCGACCGTCTCGATGCGACCGAAGAACAACTCGACTTCCCGGTAATCTATGCGTCCGCTTTGAATGGTGTTGCCGGCTTGTCTGCCGATGACCTAGCCGACGACATGGAACCGTTGTTTAAAATGATCACCGAAGTCGTACCGGCTCCGGCCGTCGATTTGGAAGGTGGTTTCCAGATGCAGATCTCTGCCCTGGACTACAACAGTTATGTTGGCGTTATCGGTGTCGGTCGTGTATCGCGCGGTTCTGTCAAGCCCAATGCTCAGGTTGTGATCATCGATGACGATGGCAAAACCCGTAAAGGCAAGATCTTACAGGTGATGGGTTATAACGGCTTGGAACGAGTTGAAATCGAAGAGGCGCAAGCCGGTGACATCGTTTGCATTACCGGTATTGAAGGTCTGGGTATTTCCGACACGGTATGTAGTCCTAATCAGGTTGAAGCCCGACCACCCCTGTCTGTTGATGAGCCCACTGTGAGCATGACCTTCCAAGTGAACGATTCGCCGTTCGCCGGAAAAGAAGGTAAGTTCATCACCACCCGTAACATCAAGGACCGCTTGGAGCAGGAACTGATCCACAACGTCGCTTTGCGTGTTACACCGGGTGAGACGCCGGACAAGTTCAAGGTATCAGGCCGTGGTGAATTGCACTTGTCGGTACTGATCGAATCCATGCGTCGTGAAGGCTTCGAGCTGGGTGTGTCCCGTCCCGAAGTGGTCCAGCGTATCGTCGATGGTAAGGTGCATGAACCTTATGAAATCGTCGTGATCGATGTTGAAGAGGGTCATCAGGGATCCATCATGGAAGAGCTCGGCCTGCGTAAAGCCGAACTGACCAACATGGAACCGGATGGCAAGGGCCGTACCAAGCTGGAATTCATGACCCCGTCGCGTGGCCTGATTGGCTTTCGGGGTCTGTTCATGACCCTGACCAGTGGTTCTGGCATCATGACCAGCATCTTCGATCATTATGGTCCGATCAAAGAAGGTGATGTCGCCAGCCGTAAGAACGGCGTACTGGTGTCCATGGTTAAGGGTAAGACCTTGGCTTACGGTCTGTTTCCATTGCAGGAACGTGGTCGCCTCTTTATGGGCCATGGTGTTGAAGTGTATGAAGGCCAGATCGTTGGTATTCACTCACGCAGCAACGACCTGGTGGTCAACCCGACTAAGGGTAAGCAGCTGACTAACGTACGTTCGTCCGGTACCGATGATTCCTTGGCCCTGTCGCCCCATATCAAGCAGACCTTGGAGCAGGCGTTGGAATTTATCGAAGATGACGAGTTGGTCGAAGTAACACCGTTAAGCATTCGTGTTCGTAAGAAGTTTTTGACTGAAAACGAACGCAAGCGCAACGGCCGTAAGTAGGATTGCGCGCGGTGGCCAGTTTCGACTGGCCACTGAGCACTGTCAGCGGACATAAAAAAAGCGGGCCAGCGGCTCGCTTTTTTTATGTCTCGGCTTTATCGGCCGATGACACCGAGCGCCCGCTTAGGAATGACTCGGTAACAAACCCAAGGACGTTAGGGGCACACCCGTCTGTTGCAGCGCCAACTGCAAGGTTGAGCGGATCACCTTGGGATCGTCGAGCTTCAATAAATCATTGGATACCGACTCAGCCCAACCGGAATCAATCTGGCGGAGCACCGATTTAACCCGCAACAGGTTGGCACTGCTCATCGACAAGCTACGATACCCCAGGCCCACCAAGGCGACAGCACCGAGAGGATCACCGGCCAATTCGCCGCACACACTGATCTCCATATTAGCAGCGTTACCGGCCGCCACGATGATTTTCAAAGCCTTCAATACTGCCGGATGCATGCTGTCATAAATGCCCGCCACACGCGGGTTATTGCGATCGACGGCGAGAATATACTGAGTCAAATCATTGCTGCCGACCGATAGAAAATCGACTAGGGAAATAAATTCATTGACCAGGTATACGGCTGAGGGGACTTCGATCATCACGCCAACCTGAGGTGTCTCGACGTGCACGCCCTCATCGTTCAATTCGTATACCGCCCGATGAATCAGGGCCAAAGATTCCTCTACTTCGCCCACGCTGGTAACCATGGGCAGCATAATGCGTAAGTTGTCGAGGTTTAGACTGGCACGCAGCATCGCGCGTACCTGGACGATAAATATTTCCGGATGATCGAGCGTAACACGCAACCCGCGCCAGCCAAGAAAGGGGTTATCTTCCTTGATCGGAAAGTAATCCAGGCTTTTGTCACCGCCTATATCCAAGGTTCGCATGGTCACAGGCCTGGGGTGAAAGGCCTCCAATTGCGAACGATATATTTTAGCCTGCTCCTCTTCGCTCGGAAAACGGCCCAACATCATAAAGGGAATTTCGGTGCGGAACAGTCCCACGCCATCGGCGCCACTTTCTTGGGAGCGAATAATATCGGTTTGCAAACCGGTATTCACGAGCAGATCGATGGCCACACCATCGGTGGTTTCACCCGGCAGGCCAGTCAACGCATCGAGCCCGGAGACGCGGACCTTCTCGTCATGGAGCAGGTCTTCAAAGTAGGCTCGGCGCTCGACCGACAGCTGGAAATAGACGTGACCGCGATAACCGTCGACCACCAGCTCCTTGCCATCGAGCTCCTGCCAAGGAATATCCTGAGCGCCAAGCACGGTTGGAATGTCCAATGCTCGAGCCAGAATTGCGAGGTGGGAATTGGCAGATCCTTGCGTGCAGACGATGGCGGCGACATTGCCCGGCGGCAACAGACCAAAGACGGTCGCAGAAATTTCCTCGCCCAACAAGATGCTGCCCATCGGAATACGGCGATCGGCCTGCTCTTCGACTAGGCGCGAGAGAATACGCTGGCCCAGGTCGCGCATGTCAGACGCGCGTTCCCGCAGGTAGGTGTCTTCCATCGCCTCAAAATGTTGTACATAGCCGCGCATGGTATCGGCCAGGGCACTGGGGGCAGACTCGCCCAGACTGATTTTCTCACGGACCGTCCCAGCAACGGCCTGATCATCGATAATGCCAGCGTAGACATCGAACAGGGCCAGCTCTTCCGGTCGCAGCTCATTTTTCAGTCGATCTCGACTATTGGACAGTTCTTGCTGCACCGCCTCAATCGCCTTGTCAAAACGGGCCAGCTCGGCGCTGATATCGTCTGTCGTGGTATAACGGATGCTGTCTAGGGTGATCGCTGGGGTCACCACATGGGCGCGCCCAATGGCGACGCCAGAGGCGCAGGCTACGCCGCTGAAGCGAATGTCGTTTTGCGCTTGGCCGCCCATGAGGTCCATGCCGGATAGGGTCCCGGTCGCCTCGGCGTGGGCGATGATGCCCGCAAGCTGGGCCGACAGGGTCACTAGAAAGGCTTCTTCCTCGTCATTGAACCGTTTTATCGCGCGTCGTTGAACCGAGAATACGCCGAGCAGCCGTCGATTGTGAATGATCGGCACGGCCAACAGACCGTGAAATTCATCTTCACCAATGGTCGGCACATGATGGTAGTTGGGGTGGAGAGCGGAATTGGCCAGGTTCAACGGCTCCTCACGCTTGCCCACCAGACCGATCATGCCTTCATTTTTGGTCAGATTCACCTTGCCGATGCCGGCGGCACTCAAGCCTTCGGTCGCCATCAGCACATAGCGTTCGACATTGGGGTCCCAGAGGAACACCGTGCAAGCGTCGACAGCCATGCCATGGCGGACCATGCTCGCCAATCGGCCCAACGCCAACTTGAGATCTCGGGCCCCGGTGACTGCGTCGACAACCTTGCGCAGTAAATTCAATAAATCAGCCATGGGCAACCTGAGGTCTGTGGATCCGCGGCGCGAGCTCCGCTAAGGCTTGGCGATAGACATCGCGTTTAAATGACACCACTTTGGACAGGGGGTACCAATAGGACACCCAGCTCCAACCGTCGAACTCAGGGTCATCACTGTGGTCAAAGGAAATTCGAGTGTCATCGGAGATCATGCGCAACATAAACCATTTCTGCTTTTGACCCACACAGATCGGCAGGGTGTTGTGGCGGATCATCCGTTTCGGCAGCCGATAACGCAACCAGCCGCGCGTGCAGGCAAGGATGGCGACATCGCTTGCCTGCAACCCAACCTCCTCATGCAGCTCTCGATAGAGCGCCTCGAGCGGAGTCTCATGTTGGCGGATACCACCTTGAGGAAACTGCCACGCATCTTGGCCGATACGGCGCGCCCATAAGACCTGGCCGGCGGTGTTGGTTAGAATTATGCCGACGTTGGGTCGGTAGCCGTCTGAATCAATCATTCGTTATTCCATTAAACGCCGTTTAACTGGGGGTCGCAGGTGAGTCGTATATCAAATCATCGCTTACCATTGTTCCACAAGCGCACTGAAAGCGCCAATTGGTGAATCTGCACTGGCGCTTTGGCTTGGCGGGCATTTCGCGCTAGAATCACCCTATACTCCACCGCTGATCAGGACATAACCGTGACCCTCGCCATTTTTGATCTCGACAACACCCTCATCTGTGGCGACTCGGACCATGCCTGGGGCCAGTTTTTAGTCGACCAAGGGCTGGTCGATACCGACAAGGTCCGTATCGCCAATGACTATTTTCTCAGTGAATACCAGGCCGGTACTTTAAATATAGATGAATATCTGGAGTTTACGCTCGCCTTTCTCGCGGGCAAATCGCCGTCCGAGTTAGCGCCCTTGCACCAGCAGTTTATGACCGAGGTGATTGAGCCGATGATGCTGCCACAAGCCATTGAACTCATTGATCAACATCGGGCACTCGGCCACCAACTGTTGATCATTACCGCGACCAATCGCTTTATTACCGAACCGATCGCCCGGCGTTTGGGCATTGAGCAGTTAATCGCCTGTGAGCCGGAATTGACCGGCACACGCTATACTGGCAAAGCCACCGGCACGCCCAGCTTCGGACAGGGCAAGGTAGTCCGTTTGCAGCAGTGGCTAGATGACCGACATGAGAGCCTTGACGGCGCCTGGTTCTATTCGGATTCGCGCAATGACCTGCCGCTATTAGAATGGGTCGATAATCCGATTGCCGTCAATCCCGATGAGGCGCTCAAAGACATCGCCCAGACCAACGGCTGGCCAATACTCGATCTAAGGAAGCCTGCGTGAAAAACACTGCGCTCGCTTTGGTTGGCCTCTGCGCCCTATTGATAGGCTGCAGCCCGAAAACAGACTCCGGGCCGGATCAAGCGACCCCGATTGTGGCAGTCGCACCGATAACAATACTGGCATCCCCGCCGTCTGGCGCAGACTTTGGTCCCGTCGGCACGGCCTTCCAGCTCGATGCAAAACAGCACACTCTCCAGATGTTGGCCTTGTGTCAGACTCTAGCGGATTCTGTGGAGGCCTTTCTCGCGACCCCCGAAGTGAGTCAACAGCAGGCGGCGCAGGCATCCTTCCGGCTCTGCTACCAAAGTTGGACAGCCAACCAGCTGTTCTTCCAGCTCGCCTTCAACCCGGCTGATAAAAAAACCCTGCAGCCCCTGCTTGATCTAATTGACACCCGACCCTTTCTGCCCGGCTATATCGACAGTATCCCAGATTACCCTTACAGCGGCCTAATCTTCGAAATGGATTTGCCCATTAACGAGGCCACCTTGCTCAGCCAACACCGACTGATGGATGAAGATTCTGCAGCCCTGGGCTTTCCGGTTGTGGAGTTTTTCCTCTGGCGGCAACCGCTTGATACGACATGGCACAGCACGGGCGACATTGCGGCCGATAGCTTGATTGAGCGGCGACACCAATACCTCCGCACCGCGACTGGCATGTTGCTGGCAGATCTGGGTGCGGTGTCTAATCGTTGGCAAGCCGGCGGCGGCTTTGGCGGCCTGCCGCACCGCGTCCAGTTGGTGGCAGTCTTGGCCAGCCTGCAACGCATAACGGCAGTCGCCTTGTTGGACGATCTGTTCAATGAGCAAGCGCTGACAGAACCGGAATGGCATCATCCGGCCATGTATAGTGGCCAGGGTCGGGCTTATCCGCTGGCGCTATTGACCGCGGTACAAGGATGGGTAGGTTTACCCGAGAGCACAACGGCCTTTGCGCAATGGCTTGACTCCAGGGCTGACCGACCGATGACGGCAGCTGATCTGCAGACGGCCGTGGCGGACAGTCTAAGTGCCGTCCAAGAACTGCCGGAAAACTATCCCGCCGACAGTGCCGCCGATGGCCAATGGGCCACCGCACGCCAGCGCATAAGCGCGTTGGCCTTGGCTTTCGGTCAGCTGTCGGAACAGCAGCAGGTGCCCATATTTAGCCAGTAGCGGGCCACGCAGTGCCCGCCGGCGTTAGAAATTTTGACTGATTTGCGCGAAAATCGCCTTGATATAACGCGTTTCGGGCACCGCCGGTAAGACCGGATGATCGGCCCCCTGTCCGCCTTCGGCGAGAATCACGACATGCCGGTCCAACTTGCGGCCGGCGCTGCGAATCATGTCGCGCAAGCGTTCGTTGTCCAGATGCATAGAACAGCTGGCACTGACCAATATCCCACCATGACTAACCAGCTTCATCGCCATCTCATTTAAGCGCTGATAGGCACGCTCGCCGGCAGCCATGTCCTTACGGCGGGTAATAAAGGCCGGTGGATCCACTATAACCACATCGAAGCGCGTTTTTTCCGCATGCAGCCGCTCCAGTACCGCGAAAGCATCACCGGCCAGGGTATCGACCCGATGCGCACAGTTGTTGAGCTCGGCATTGGCCATCACGCCCTGCAAAGCCAATTGGGAGGCATCGACACAGGTCACGGCGCTAGCGCCTAGAGCAGCCGCGGTGATGCCCCAGCCACCAACATAACTGAACACATCCAGCACGGTGCGATCCTTGGCCCACTGGGCCGCTAGGAGTCGATTGGGACGATGATCGTAGAACCAACCGGTTTTCTGGCCAGTCATCAGCGGCGCTAAGAAACGCACCCCATTCTCGATCAGTTCGACCTGCTCCGGAACCTCGCCAAAGGCTACCTCGACATAGTTGTCGAGCCCCTCGGAAGCGCGCATCTTGCCGTCGTTCTTAACCAAAATACCACGCGGCTGAACCAGACGCTGCAGGTGTTCGAGGATCACCGGCAGGCGCTGTTCCATGCCTGCGGTCGAGACTTGAACTGTGAGCACATCATTGAAGCGATCGATCACCAGACCCGAGAGGCCATCGCTGTCACCATACACCCAACGATAACAGGGCTGTTCAAAGCACTGCTCGCGTAACGCCAAGGCTTGCTTGAGGCGATTTTTAAGCACCGAGCTGGACAGGCTTCGATCCATCTGGCGAGACACCAGGCGAGCACAAATCAACGCCTGGGGATTGACCATAAAACTGCCCAAAGCCTTACCCGCAAAGTCGACGGCATTGGCAATTGAACCCGGTTCAAAGGCCTGCAGCGGTGATTTTCCGAGGTCGATTTCATTGCTGTAGATCCAATGATGGCCAGATCGAATTCGGCGTTCGGCGCCCTTATTAAGATGCAATACTTGAGTGGTCAACGGTTAAACCTTTTTTAATAAATCTAATGAAACGCCCCTGCACGTCGGCGGGTGACTGCTAAACTTTTGGCTATTAACGGCCCATTTTAGGACCTGACTATGAGCATAGAACTGGACCCGGATCAGATAGATCAAATACTGCAGGGTATCAACATTCCCCCGCAACCCCAGGTGATGGTCGACTTGCAGATGGAACAGTATCACCCCAGACCGGACATTAGCCGAATCGCCAATTTGATTGCCCAGGATGTCGGTCTGGCCGGCGCGATGTTAAAAATCGTTAATGCACCGGCGTTTGGCTTAGCTAATACCATTAGTTCGGTCCACCAGGCTACGGTCTTATTAGGCATCAAGTCGGTGGTCAACATCATTAATGGTATCAGTATTCGAGGCCAATTGAGCGATGAAGATATAGTGGGGCTGAATAATTTCTGGGACACCTCGATGGACATCGCCGTGGTCTCACAGAATGTCGCCCGTCAAATCGGTTTGCAGGAGACCGATAATGCCTATTGCCTCGGTTTGTTTCACAACACCGGCATCGTTTTGATGAAGCAACGCTTCCCAACCTACATGGATATTTTGCAACAGGCCTACGCGCACAATACCGAGCGGGTCATCGATCTGGAAAACCACCATTTCAGTACCAATCACGCCGTCATCGGTTACTACACCGCACGCTCGTGGCGCTTGCCCCATCTGATCTGCGACGCGATTGCCGATCACCACAATATCACCCAACTGTTTGCGCGCGACGCCGGGGCAGATGACGCGAAAAAAACCCTGTTATCCGTGTTAAAGATTGCCGAATATATCTGCGCCAGCGGCCCGGCGCTGGGCAAGGTGCGAGACGATTATGAATGGGCGCGCATCAAGGCTTACATCTATGAATTTACCGGCCTAGGGCCCTACGATATCGATGCCATGATCGACCAATTCAGCGAAATGGGCATCGGCTCGGTCACTGCCCGGCACTAGGAATCAACGCCGCCAGCAGCGACCTGTCGCGCACGGCAACAAAATACGGATTAAGTATATCGTCTTTACCGTAGACCAATGGCTCGCCGTTCCATTGCACAATGGCACCCCCGGTTTGCGCCAGTATCGCTTGGGGCGCGGCTGTATCCCATTCACAGGTCAGACCCAAGCGGGGATAGAGGTCCGCGCCACCTTCGGCCAATCGGGCAAACTTCAGTGCACTGCCCAGAGATTCGGTCTCGACCCGATATCCGGCGTCGGTTAGATGTTCGCGCCAAGCACCCGCCCAGCTCGAACGCCGCGACCCCAAGGCGACCAATCGCTTGGTGACACGGGCGGTCGGCAGCGGTGCCTGCGCCTCAGGCGAACCCGAAAAAGCACCGATGCCCTCACCGCCCCACCAGGCCAGGCCCGAGGTTGGCCGATAGAGTAGGCCAAATACGGGCTGCTGGTGCGACATCAGGGCGATATTGATAACAAACTCATCAGATCGGTGCAGAAATTCTCGGGTACCGTCCATCGGGTCGATCAACCAATAGAGCGACCAATCTTTGCGCATTTGATAGTCTGGCAAGGCCTCCTCCGACACCACTGGACAGTCGACTATAGCGCCCAAGCCGGCAACCAGGATCTCTGAGGAGCGGATATCAGCCGCGGTGACTGGGCTGTTATCCGCCTTGGCCACCTGTTGCCAGAGACGCTCGTCACGATAAATAGTCAATATAGCATCACCAGCCACACGAGCCAGTTGATACAGGGCGCTAATTTGCACTGGGGTTAGGGGCAATTGCGGCGCCGAGGTGGCTTGCGGTGAGATCATGTTGGGCCTTAACAGAGTGCGCTAGAGCCCGCGATTCTAACACGTCGGGTGCCTTGCTTACCCGACCGTAAGCGGCAATAATCGAGTTAATTGGTGGCCGGACCTTGCATATTGACGGCAACGACCGCATCTTGATTGCCGCTCGGTAGACACTTTAAACGACAATCAGGGACAGACCCAGCACCGACCCTGCTGGTACCCCTTATCCGGAGTCCGAACCGGCATTTAATATTATTCAGGAGCCCAATGCGTGAGCGCCAAGACTGAAGCGAAGGATGACATCCGGCTCGACAAGTGGCTTTGGGCTGCGCGGTTTTTTAAAACCCGGGTCCAGGCCAAAGCCGCTGTTGAAAGCAATAAGGTGCACTATAACAAGGCCCGGGCCAAGCCCAGCCGGAGTGTGGAGATGGGCGCCATCTTGCGCTTACAAATCGGCTCAGAGGAAAAGACCATTGTCGTGACCCAAGTCCACGGTCATCGTCGCGGCGCACCCGAAGCCCACGCCATGTACTTGGAAACCGACGCCTCGGTGGTCAAACGGCAAGAAAACGCTGAACAGCGAAAAACGATGAACCTGACCTCGCACGCCCCCGATCACCGCCCAAACAAGAAAGAGCGGCGCGACCTGATCCGCGTGAAATCCAATATGAACGATTCTTAGCCAGGCCTTAATCATGACTGTACTCGATAACACCACGCGTTTTTTATTTGCAGACTCCGCTGTCCGAGGGGAACTGACTCAACTGGATCGTTCAGTCTCCGAGGTACTCAGCAAGCATCATTATCCGGCCGCGATTCAACCGCTACTCGGCGAATTTATGGCCGCCGCTGCGATGCTCAGCGATACCATTAAATTTGAGGGCACCCTGTCATTGCAAGTGCGCGGCTCCGGTCAGGTGCGCTCACTGATGGCCGAATGCCGAGATAATCGAGCCTTGCGGGCATTGGCCCAATATAATGATGACTTTGATGACCGGGGCCCGATTCTCGGCGAGGGTCAGATGGCGATCACCATTGAGCCAAAACAGGGCCATCGCTACCAGGGCGTGGTGGAAATTAACGACTCAGACCTGGGTTTGGCCCAAGTGCTGGAGGGTTATTTTCAACGCTCCGAACAGATTCGCACGCGCATTTGGTTGTTTGCCGATCAGCATAAGGCCGGCGGCCTTATGCTACAGGCGATGCCGCAGTCGGCCAGCGAGAGCAGTTTGACCGGTGGCGACGATGAGGACGATGATAGCTGGTCACGCCTGGTTATCTTGGCTAGCACCCTAAAGCCGGAGGAGATCTTTGGCCTTGAAGCCGAGACGGTGCTGCATCGCCTGTTTCATGAGGAGCCTGTGCGGCTCTATCCGCCGCGGCCGCTAGAATTTGAATGCACCTGCAGTGCCGATCGATCGGGCAATGCCATCATCACATTGGGCGCCCCAGAGGCATTGGCCCTGATTGAGGAACTGGGCCATATTGATATAGATTGTCAGTTTTGCCATGAGCGCTATATTTTCGGGGCTGACGACGTCCAACGTTTGTTCTCGCCAAGCGCAGACGATACCCTTAATTAGGCCGGCTCGCGGCCGACCAAGGCGGTTTAACCCGGGCCAGTTCGCTAGCACACACCCGATCGAACGCTCGGGTTTGTCTCTGGCGGTCCGGACTCGCTACTCAGCAAATACCTTATCGCCCAGCTGATCGACCATCAGGCGAGCTTTGCTCAGGCTGATGGTCGATGCTTCGGCTTCGCTCGGCATTATATCGGCCCGAACAAAGGTATGGCTTTGCAGTATCTCGCCATCCTTTTCGATAATTCCACTGACGCGATACTGAGATCCCTCAGCTTTGGGCGCCGCACAAATGCGGTAACCCTTATACTCAGTCCATTCATATTGTGGAACCTTCGGTACTTTTGTTTTCGTTAACCAGCCAAACATAGGACACATCCTCTGAAATTTACTGCGATTGGGAACATTATCAGGCGTCAGTTTGGCAGTGCATAGTATTAATTCGGCTTTTGTTTAACACTGGATCGCAGCCTAAGCAGCCAATGGGCACAAGTGTTACCTTTTGATCATAAGTGTTACCGAATGCCACGATGAGTTTGGCCGAGCCTGACACTTTCTGTACAAAAAACAGCCTATATACATTAAGCTGTTGATTTTAAAGAGCTTTAATAACATGGCACACAGAATGCAATATTATAATCAGAACGAATAGAGGCCACCCGCCAACAAAAACAATAATAGGGTGGATGTAAGAACAATAAGCGCCTATCAAAAAACAAAAATAAGGGCGCTGTTTTTATTCCTGGTTCCATAAAAACAAAAAGAACCAGTCAGCTGTTTGTGTCGGTCCAGTGAGCCTTTCGCTGGATACCATTGTTTTCTCCTCCTATCAAAGCATCCACACCAATACGTCTATAATCTATGCGTAAATCTCTACTGTCGTGCGCATTGCCTAGAGTCGACTCTGCGTCTAAAACAGCTCTATCGAGCGACCGTTATAGCCGTCGACAGAGCTCGGGTAGGCCTATAAGCCTTGTTCAGGGGTATACCAGCCAGCCAGTTCATCGGTCAAAACCGCTTCCAGCATTGCCATGCCCAGCTCGCTGTCGTTAAGGCAAGGCAAGAGAGTGCAGTGTTCGCCACCGGCCTCTTTAAAGGTTTCAACCCCTTCCATACCAATCTCTTCCAGGGTTTCCAGGCAGTCGGTGGCAAAGCCGGGCGTCAGCACCAGCAAATTTTTCACGCCTTGTGCCGGTAACGCCTCAAAGGTGTCCGAGGTATAGGGTTGCAGCCACTTGGCGGGGCCGAAGCGACTTTGAAAACTGATCAATACCCGATCAGTCGGCCAACCCAAGGCCTCGGCCAACAGGCGCCCAGTGACTTGGCAATGGCAATAGTAGGGGTCGCCTTTGGGCAAAGATTCTTTCGGCAAACCGTGAAACGACAGTAAAATCTTGTCGGGCTCGTCGGTCACAGTGGCCAAGTGCGCTTGGACTTGGGCCGCCAAGGCACCAATATAGGCGGGATGACGATACCAGGGATGGGCGATTCGAATCGTTGGCTGCCACATTTGGGCCTTAAGATAATCAAACACCGCATCGCTCACCGAAGCGTTGGTTGCTGCCGAGTATTGCGGATAAAGCGGTACCACCAAAATTCGGTCGCAGCCTTGCTTGGTCATCGCAGCCATCTTTTCCGAGAGACTGGGGTTACCATAGCGCATGGCATAATCGACCACTAGGTCGGGCCATTTCAGGGCCATTTGGTGGGACTGCTGAGCGGTAAAATAGCGCAGCGGCGATTCGTTATCGTCCTCACGCCAGATTTTCTTGTAGGCCGCAGCGGAACGCTTCGGTCGAGTGTTGAGGATGATGCCGTGCAAGATCGGCAGCCAAATGAGACGCGGAATGTTCACCACCCGGCGATCGGACAGGAACTCCTTTAAATAGCGCCTGACGCTGGACGTACTGGGATCATCAGGTGTTCCTAAGTTAACCAGTAATAGGCCGATTTTGCCCGTTTTCACATCGGGGTGATTGGTCGGTAGAGTCATAGTGATTGCAACCAGAATTGAAAGCCTGTTAGTGTAACAAGAATCTTGCACAGCAGCGGATAAAAGATCACTCCCATCCCGCCTCTGCACCCCTTTTGACGGGGCTCAGGGTCGATATTCACGGGGTCGCAGCCCAACCGGCTGTGCCGTTCTCACGCTTACTATATACGTAGCCAACCGACTATAAGATCTCAGGCCAACTATGAACCCATGGGTCCTGCTCAGCTTTGCTGTCCTCTACTTTGTCTGTCTCTTCGGCATTGCCCTGTTTGGCGACTCAGGCCGCGGGCAACAGGCCACGCGCCGTTACAACCACTTTATCTATGCCTTGAGCCTCTCGGTCTATTGCACCAGCTGGACCTTTTATGGTGCGGTTGGCACCGCCGCCACCGCCGGCTGGTCGTTCGTGGCGATCTATCTTGGCCCCCTGCTGGTGTTTGTCTTTGGCCAGAGTTTGATTCAGAAAATGATCCGCGTCGGGAAACGGCAAAACACAACGTCCATTGCCGACTTCCTGTCATCGCGCTACAGCAAAAGCCGCGGCGTCGCCCTACTGGCCACGCTGATCTGCACCCTGGCTGGGGTGCCCTATATCGCATTGCAACTGAAGGCGGTGACAAACTCGATCCAGGTTCTATCCTTCCGCGCCGCCGAGCTACCCTTTACCGCCTCGAAAACCTCGTTCTTTGTAGCAATCTCGATGATTGGCTTTGCGACTCTCTTTGGTACTCGCCAGGTAGACGTGTCAAAACATCACCACGGCATGATGCTGACCATTGCCTTTGAATCATTGGTCAAGCTGACGGCCCTCGTCTGCCTGGCGCTGTATGTTATTTTCGTGTTTTACAGTGGACCCCGGGAGTTTGCCAGCGAACTGGTCGCCACCCAAACCTTTATCTGGCCTGGGTTTTCGCTCAGCTTCTTAACCCAGCTGCTATTAGCCGCTGGCGCCATCCTCATCCTGCCACGTCAATTTCATGTTATGGTCGTGGAAAATATCCACCAAGACCATTTAAAAACAGCTCGCTGGGTGTTCCCGGTCTACCTAATCCTGATCAGTCTCGTGGTGCTGCCGATCGCGTCGGCAGGATTGCGGCTGTTTCAAGACAGTCAGATTGATGCCGACACCTTTGTTTTGCTGTTGCCTCAGGCCGGTGGCCAAGTCTGGCTAACCCTGTTGGTCTTTATCGGAGGCTTCTCGGCCTCGATGGCGATGATTGTGATCACCACCATCACCCTCTCAACCATGCTCAGCAACGACGCCGTATTGCCCTTCCTTATTAAGAAGCGGTTGTCTGCAGATCGCGCCAATGTCGGTCCTTGGCTGCTCATTATTCGACGTCTGGTGGTGGTGACCGTTATCCTAGCCGCCTGGCTCTATAACCTCAGTTTCGGCGATACCGAGGCCCTATCGGTGATCGGACTACTGGCTTTTTCGCTGATGGTACAACTGCTGCCATCGTTGATTGCCGGTCTGTACTGGCGCACCGCGCATGTGCGCGGTGCTTATGCCGGCATGTCACTGGGCAGTCTGGTCTGGAGCTGGACGCTATTAGTTCCGATGCTCAGCGAGGCGGGCTTTGTCTCGCCCGAGCTGCTTAGCGCAGGCCCTTGGCAGATCAGCTGGCTGCGGCCGGAGTTTTTGTTCGGCTTCACCTTTACCGATGCTCTAAGTCATGGCGTATTTTTCAGTTTGATCGCTAACATTGCCGGTCTCATTTACTTCTCCAAAACGGCCACCACGACACTGGCAGATCGTCTCCAGGCTTCGGCCTTTGTCCAGCTAGATGAACAACTCCTGCGCTCCGACCTAAACCACAAAAATCCCCTGGTAAAAGCTGGCGAGCTGGTATCCATGCTGGAGCGTTTCGCCGGGGTCGGTCAAACCCGGCGCTGGATCAGTGATTATGAGCGAGTGCACCATTTTCGCATCCTCGCCAACGATACTCCCACGCCTGACTTTATCCGCTATTTCGAGCGCACCCTATCGGGCGTTATCGGCGCCAGCTCGGCTCGCGCGATGATGCATTCCGCTTTGGCCGGACGCGAGTTGCATCTGGAAGACGTGGTGACCTTTTTCGATGAAACCACCCAGGCGATCCAGTTCAACCAACGGGTTATGTCATCGACCCTAGAGCATCTCGATCATGGCGTCTCGGTGATCGATCGGGACCTCCGACTGGTGGCCTGGAACCGGATGTATTTGGAGATGTACCCCTATCCCAAGGAGACCATTAGAGTCGGTGTCTCGATCGAAGAGCTGGTGCGCTACAACGCCCTGAAGGGCGAATGTGGCCCGGGTGACATCGAGGATTTGGTTCAGCGCCGCCTCAATCACCTGCGCTTAGCCACGGCGCATCGCTTTATCCGCATGCGCAGCAACGGTCGGGTCACCGAGATTCGCGGCAATCCTTTGCCGGGGGGCGGTTTCGTCACTACCTTTAATGACATCACCGATTTCGTCAAAGCCCAGGAAGCCTTAAAAGACGCGAAGAACACTCTCGAACGTCGGGTTGAGCAGCGCACCGAAGAGGTTCGTAATATCAATAACGAGCTGCGGGCAGAAATCCAAGAGCGCCAGCGGGCTGAATCGATGCTTATGGAGGCCAAAACCGAGGCGGAATTGGCTAATGACAGCAAAACCCGATTTTTGGCCTTGGCCAGTCACGATATCTTACAGCCCCTGAACGCCGCCCGACTCTATAACACTGCGCTGTTGGAAAAATGGCCCAATGAACCCATCTTGCCGAAACTCGAAAGCTCACTGCGGACGTCCGAGGAACTGATTTCGACGCTCCTGGAAATCGCCAAATTGGACGGTAGCCTGCATAAGCCCTTATTGGAAACCGTTGAGTTACAGCTTTTATTTCAGTCGATCGATGATGAATTTACCGCCCTGGCCGCCGAGAAGAAACTCCGCCTGTGGATTCGACCCACCGGCCATTTTGTCGCCAGTGAAGGTCGGGCCCTGCGCCGAATCATACAAAATCTGGTCTCGAATGCCATTAAATATACCCGTGACGGCGGCGTCATGGTCACCGCGCGTAAACGTGGGGTAGACCTATTGATTCAGATTTGGGATACCGGCCTGGGTATTGAGGCACGCGATTTCGAACGTATTTTTTTCGATTTCAACCGCCTCGATCAACATCGACAAGAAGCCCAGGGCGTTGGCCTGGGTCTGAGTGTGGTCAGCCGACTCGGGCAGCATCTCAGTCACCCAATCGATCTTGCCTCCAAACCGGCTCGGGGGTCCTGCTTTAGCGTTTTGGTGCCCTTAACTGACTCACCGCCAGCCTGGCAAGGGCGCGACAAACAGGGCAAGGAACGGAACGCTGCAGCGCTCAATTTTCGGGTGCTAATCATCGATAATGATGCTCAAAACGCCGATGCGCTGATTACGCTGCTGATGGGCTGGGGTTGTGCGGCAGATTTCGCCACGACAGACGTCGAAGCGTTGGAAAAACCGATGCCCGACCTGTTGATCATCGATTACCATCTGGGCGAACACCTCACCGGGTTTATGCTGCTTACAAAGCTAGAACAACGCTGGCAAGGTTCGGTACCAAGCATCCTAGTCACGGCTCATGCCGAGCCTCAGATTAAGGTCGAGGCCGCGCAGCGGGGCATGGGCTTTCTGGCCAAACCGGTTAAGCCAATTGCGTTGCGGGCCCTGATCAAGAGTAAGCTGGCCTAAACCATCACCGCAGCTAGCAGGCCTGCCTATATGAGGCTATTTGCGACCAGGGTTGGGCAAGCGTGTTGCCCTGGGTAAGGTGGGGAGTATTAAATCGCTACAGCCGGATCGACATGCAGTCGATTGGCTAAGATCACCGCCTGAGTGCGGTTGAGTACATTGAGTTTGCGGAATATGGCCGTGACATGCGCCTTGACGGTCGCTTCGGATATTTCCAGATCATAGGCAACCTGCTTATTGAGCCGGCCAATCTGCAAATGCCGCAGCACGCGCAGCTGCTGATCGGTAAGCTGATTAATCCGCCGAGCAATGTCAGACAATTCAGAATCCACTTCGATACTGTGTTCGCCTTGGGGCCAAAACTCCTCGCCCAAGAGCACACCCTTTACCGCCTGTAAGATCGAATCGGCCGCCATGGATTTCGACAGAAAACCGGCCGCACCACAGGCACGTGCCTTGCCAATAACTGAGGGGTCGTCGTTGCCAGAGATCACCAGGACCGCAATGGTCGGATAGGCTTTTCTCAATTCCAATAGACCTAAAAAACCGTCGTTGCCGGGCAAATGCAGGTCGAGCAGCACCAGGTCGACGTTCCCATTGTCACCGAGGATGGCAAGGGCCTCTTCAAGCGACGCGGCAAAGCCCACCTGACCGCTGTCTGACAAGGCCAAAACTGACGGTTTTTGGGTTAGTGACAGTTTCAGGGCATCTCGAAACAATGGGTGGTCATCAACTATCAGTATTCGATCCACGAGCGACTCCTATTAGTTCACCAGTTCTCCATACAAATAACCTGAACAACTAGACAGCTCGAATAACATCCGACTAAAGGATATGGTCAGCTTCGGCACCAGGGTGTCCAAACTGACTCGCGCATCTTGATCATTAAAGTTCCGCCACAGGCTCAGCTGGGTTTGTGCCTGAGTCACCCACTCACCAGTTAGGGTGTAGACCGCAGTAACGTCGGTCATAGGTTGGTAGTCTGGTGCCATGTCCAAATCGCCATTCGCGCAAGCTATGGCCCGGATAGACAGTTTTGCAGCGAGATCTACGTAAGTTTGGAAATACTCAGCATAATAGACTTTAAATTCTTCCGAATTCACGTCACCCGTGCCGCTCCATTCATCGAACGCGTAACTTGGATTTTCCAAATTTACGGCGTTAAAAGCCTCTAGTAGATTTCCAGACTCGGTACCATAAGCGGCACCGCCCAGCAAAGTCGACCATACTATGATGAAGCGCAAAATGACACTCATAAGGGATACCTTCGGTTGTCGGAAGCTACTTTAATTGTGGCCTCTTAAACGCTAGCTGTCACCTTCGGAGCGTCAATTCGAGTTGACCTAGGGCGTCAATCGGGCCAATGCCTCAGCAAAACAGGACAATATATCCTCTGGGTCTTCAATCCCGACCGAGCATCGAATCATCCGGTCACCAATGCCGAGCGCGGCCCTATTTTCGGGTCCCATTTCATAAAAAATGGTGCTGGCCATGGGTAAGGCCAGGGTCCGGTTATCGCCCAAATGGGTCGCGTTAATAACCAATGCCATATCATCGAGTAAGGCCGCACAGTCATAGGGGGCTTTTAGATCAAAGCTTAGGATGGCCCCGAATGAACGAAACCAACGCCGCGCTCGGTCATGTTGCGGATGGGATGCCAAGCCGGGGTAGTATACCGCCTCGACTTTTTCATGCTGCGCCAACAGGTTGGCCAGAGCCGCGGCATTGGCGCATTGACGATCCATGCGCAGCGCTATGGTTTCGGCCCCCACCGCCAGTTGATAGGCACCATCGGAACTCAGGGTACCCCCCATATCACGCAAGGCCTTTTTCTTGATTTGGGTAAGGCCCCATTTGTGGGCATCACCCTGCTGATAGGCAGGGAAGATATTGGGGTAATGGGACCAGTCAAAGAGACCGGTATCGGTTATGGCGCCGCCTAAGACCGTGCCATGACCGCCAAAGTATTTTGACAGACTGTTGATCACCAACCCGGCTTGAACGCTTTTCGGATTAAAGAGGTAAGGCGAGGTAATGGTATTGTCGACCATAAAGAGTACGTTTTGCTGCGCACACCACTGGCCGATTTCGTCCAAACTGGCAATCTGAGTGCCCGGATTGGCAATGGTCTCGACAAACACCAGGCGCGTGTTGCCTTGCTGGGCGGCGCGGACATGGGCGCAGTCGGTCGCGTCAACCAGGGTCACCTCGATGCCGAAGTTTGCCAATGTGCTCAGCAAGCTGTGCGTGTTGCCAAACAGAAATCGACTGGCAATCATGTGGTCGCCGCGCTGCAGCAGGGCCAGCAAGGTGCCGCTGATCGCTGCCATACCGGTCGCAAAGACCAAGGTGGCGATGCCCTGCTCGGCCTCACTGATCAAGGACTGCAATGAATCGGTGGTCGGCGTTGACTGCCGGGCATAAGCATGGCCGCTGGCCCGACCCTGAAAAACCTCTACCAGTCCTTCCGTAGTGGCGTATGAATAGGGTACGCTATTATAGATCGGAGCATGCACCGGGCCGTCGGCAAAGCCTTGCAGGCGGTCATGATGCACAATGCGACTGGTGAATCCTTTAACCTTACTCATAGTCGCTTACCACATTAGATCGTCGGGGATGACATAGTCTTTATAGGGATCGTCATCGTCAGGTTGCGCTGCTTGGGGGTCGGCTAGAAATAGGATGCTGGTGGTACTGCGCTCCATTATTTTCGCCGCGACCGCCTGAGGCACTACGAAGAAGCGGTTCTCGAAAGTCGCAATGGCCAACTTACCGCGGGCTAAATCGACCTGGATCTGTGCGCTGACGTAGATCGATTTTATCTTATTGTCGAATCGATCGGCAAAGTTGAACTTTACATCACCGTCATCGAGGTGGATTCGGGTCGTCTCGATGATCTGTTTAACCTGCGCCACCAAGGACTTTTCCTGCGCTTTTTGTTGCCGCTCAAGATTCAGCTGGCGATCTTTGGCCACCTTGGCCAAACGCGCCTGCTCGACCGCCTGTTTGGACTCACCGTCATCGGTCTCAACCCGGTTCTTGCGATTGACCTTATCGTTTTTACGCTTCTCGTTCTTGTCTTTTTGAACTTGTTTCTTGTCCGCCAGGCCCAGTTTCAAAAACTGATCGGCCAGTGATTTTGACATGTTACAACCCTGTGATATTTAGCGTTTATTGAAGCACATAGCGGCTTTAGGCTGCAAGCTTCTCGCCAGGGCCAAGCTCGGGCAAAAAAAAGCGGGCCAAGGCCCGCTTTCTATTTACTCTCAGGTTAAGGTCGACCCAGTCGGGCAGCCGATCGCCGGTCCTGGGGCTATTGCTTTTTATTGTCCTCAATCAAGACATCGACCACGGACGGATCGGCCAGCGTAGAGGTGTCCCCCAAGGTGTCGTATTCGTGCGCGGCAATTTTACGCAAGATCCGGCGCATAATTTTACCCGAACGGGTTTTCGGCAAGCCCTCGGCCCATTGAATGACATCGGGCGTCGCAATCGGACCAATTTCCTTACGCAACCAGGCCTTCAATTCAGCTGTGAGCGCATCGCTGGGCACAATGCCCGCCATTGGACTGACATAGACATAGATGCCCTGCCCTTTGATATCATGCGGATAACCAACCACGGCGGCTTCCGATATCGCAGGATGGGCTACTAAAGCGCTTTCAATTTCAGCGGTGCCCAAGCGGTGTCCGGAGACGTTGAGAACGTCGTCGACTCGACCGGTAATCCAGTAGTAACCGTCTTCATCCCGACGCGCGCCATCACCGGTGAAGTAGGTGCCTGGGTAGGTGCTGAAATAGGTTTCAATAAACCGTTCGTGATCGCCAAAGACCGAGCGCATCTGGCCCGGCCAGCTATCGGTAATTACCAGGTTACCCTCGACCGCACCCTCGAGTTCGCGGCCAACATTATCGACTAATGCTGGTTGAATACCGAAAAAGGGTCGCGTCGCCGAGCCTGGTTTCAGCGCCGTAGCACCCGGCAATGGGGTAATCAGGATGCCACCGGTCTCGGTTTGCCACCAGGTGTCGACAATCGGGCACTTGCTGCTGCCGAACGCCTTATAGTACCAATGCCAGGCCTCCGGATTAATCGGTTCACCGACCGATCCGAGCAAGCGCAGTGATGACAGATCGGCACCTTGGGTCGCCATGTCACCGGTGGCCATCAGCGAACGAATCGCGGTGGGCGCGGTATAGAGAATGTTGACCTGGTGCTTGTCGACCACCTGGGCAAAGCGCTGCGCCGTTGGATAGGAGGGTACGCCCTCGAACATCAGGGTCGTGGCACCGTTGGCCAACGGTCCGTAAACAATATAGCTGTGGCCGGTGACCCAGCCGACGTCCGCGGTACACCAGTAGACGTCGCCGTCCTGATAGTCGAAAACATATTCGTGAGTCATCGACGCGTAGACCAGATAGCCTCCGGTGGTATGCAAGACGCCCTTGGGTTTTCCGGTTGAACCGGAGGTGTAAAGAATAAAGAGCGGATCTTCGGCATTCATCGGCTCGCAGGGGCACTCCATGGGCACCTGATCCATACGATCGTGGTACCAGATATCCCGACCATCGTGCCAACCGATGGTGCCTCCGGTGCGGCGCACCACTAGAACGTGCTGGACGCATTCGGTGCCGGGCTGTTCCAACGCCTGATCGACATTGTTCTTCAGGGCCACCGCTTTGGCACCACGCAGGCCTTCGTCGGCGGTGATCACTATATTCGAATCGCAGCCTTCGATGCGCCCGGCCAGCGCTTCAGGTGAAAATCCGCCAAACACCACCGAATGAATGGCACCAATACGCGCGCAGGCCAACATGGCATAGGCCGCCTCTGGGATCATCGGCATGTAGATGGTGATCCGGTCACCTTTTTTACCGCCCAACGACTTCAGGACATTGGCCATTCGGCTGACGTTGGCGTGTAACTCGTTATAACTGATATGGGCATCATCACCGGGCTCATCGCCTTCGAAGATGATCGCCGTTTGCTCGCCGCGAGTGGCTAGGTGTCGATCGATACAGTTATAGGCAACATTGAGTTCACCATCACCATACCAGCGGATGCGATGGTTGGTCTTATCGAAGCTAACATCCTTTACGTCCGTATAGGGCGTTGACCAGTGGAGTCGCTTGCCCTGCTCACGCCAAAAGCCCTCATTGTCGTCGACGGATTGCTGATACATCTCAAGGTACTGCTCATTAGTGACCTTGGTTGTGCTGAGCGCGGATACCGGTACCGGAAAAAGATCGGAATTCATGCTGTCCCCTTTTATTATTCTATGGTGGCTATGATAGTCCTATTGTGAAAACTAACAGAATTTTAACAATGCGACATTAGTCCATACGACTGAAGTCGCGTTTCGGGTTGGCCGACGCGGCGCCTAAGTTCTAGGGTCGCAGGGGATTACAGCGGGGTCAACTGTTGTCCGGGCCGGACACAAAAAAAGGGCACCTAAGGTGCCCTTTTTGATACAGCGGACTGAACCCACCGACGTTGGTCATTAATTAATAGTACTTAGCCCTTGGTGAATTCCGGGTAGGCTTCTAGGCCACATTCGGAGACATCAACGCCATCGTATTCTTCTTCTTCGGTCACTCGAATGCCCATAGCGGCTTTCAAGATGGCCCAAACGATCAACGAAGCGCCGAAGACCCAGACAAAGATGGTGGCTGCGCCGCCCAACTGACCCATTAGAGTCGCATCAGCATTGGTGATCGGTACCAATACTAGACCGAGCAAACCACAGACACCGTGCACAGAGATGGCACCGACTGGATCGTCGATCTTAATCTTGTCGAAGGCCAAGATACTAAACACCACGACAATACCGCCCAGGGCACCGAACAGGGTCGCCAGCAGTGGTGTGGGTGTATCAGGACCGGCCGTGATAGTCACCAGGCCGGCTAAGGCACCGTTGAGGATCATGGTAAGGTCTGCTTTCTTAAACAGGATGCGCGCTAACACCATGGCGGCAATCGCACCACCGGCAGCCGCCGCATTGGTATTCAGAAATACAACAGCAACCGCGTTGGCTGTATCAACCGTAGACGTCTGCAGCACTGAACCACCGTTAAAACCGAACCAACCCATCCAGAGGATGAAGGTACCCAGGGTCGCCATCGGTAGGTTGGCACCGGGAATAGCGTTGATTTCACCGTTCTTACCGTACTTGCCTTTACGCGCGCCGAGTAAGAGAACACCCGCCAAGGCGGCGGCAGCACCAGCCATATGGACGATGCCCGAACCGGCAAAGTCGACCATGCTAAGACTGTACATACCGAAGACGGATTCGCCGCCCCAAGTCCAACGGCCTTCCATTGGATAAATGAATGCGGTCATGGCAACGGCAAAGGCCAAGAATGCCCAGAGCTTCATGCGCTCAGCGACGGCACCGGAGACGATTGACATGGCCGTAGCAACAAAGACCACCTGGAAAAAGAAGTCAGCGGACGGTGCATAGGTGTCACCGCCTTCAACGCCGTTGCCGCCAATGCCGACCAAAAAGGTTGAACCCAACTCTGGGTACATAATCGCATAGCCGCAGACCATGTACATGACACAGGCGATGGCATATAGGGCGATGTTTTTGGTGAGGATTTCAGTGGTGTTTTTACCGCGCACCAGGCCCGCTTCTAACATGGAAAAGCCGGCCGCCATCCACATCACTAGGGCGCCACACACCAAGAAATAAAAGGTGTCCAAGGCATATTGTAGTTCGAATACTTCTGTCATATTGCTCTCCGGTCTAGGTCCGTTGAATTAAATGGCTTCGTTACCGGTCTCACCGGTACGAATGCGAATAGCTTGCTCTAGGGGCAGGACAAATATTTTGCCGTCGCCGATCTTGCCGGTATTGGCGGCCTTGCTGATGGCTTCAATAGCCTGCTCAACCAGGTCGTCACCGATGGCAACGTCGACCTTTACCTTGGGCAAGAAGTCGACTACATATTCAGCACCCCGATACAATTCGGTATGGCCTTTCTGACGACCAAAGCCCTTGACTTCGGTCACGGTAATACCCTGGACACCTATTTCTGATAGCGCTTCACGGACATCGTCCAGTTTGAAGGGCTTGATAATGGCGGACACTAATTTCATGGCTTTCGCTCCACGTAGTTCGATCCAATGCGTCGTTAAGCTGTCTCTGCTATAGTTTTGTGTTCTATAACAGAGACGGCCTGGTCGAGCATTTCGTTTTGGCAGTCCCAAGGTTTAAATTGTGGCCTCGGTGCTCGCCGCTATGGGCACCTAGCAAGCAAACCCCAGCAGGGTTTGTGATGCTGTGTGCAGTTATATCCTTTACAATGCGAAGGTTGTGCCAACATTTAAAATACATAAAAATCAACAACTTAGGTTAGTTTGTGAAATTAACAGCTTTTCATCGCGCACCAAAATAGCTCACCGCACCTGATTGGTGCGATGATAAGAACTAGAATGGCCCACTTTTGGACCACGCCCTTTTTTGATAACTAAACGAGGTTTAAACCGTGAAAACTCCCGACGCCGTGCTCGATTTAATCAGTGACCAGATCAATGACCTCTTTGCGCACGGCAAGCAAACCAGCCAAGAAATCCGCCACAATGTGCGCAGCTTGGTACACAGCCAGCTGGCGAAATTGGATGTCGTCAGTCGCGAAGAATTTGATACTCAACAATTGATTCTCGAAAAGACCCGGCGCAAGATCGATGATCTCGAAAAGCAGCTCGCACAACTGGAGTCGGCCTTGGATACCATCACCCAAAAAGCGGATTGAGCGCTATGAACAGCCACCACAAATTATCGGCGAAGTCGTGACCATCGCCACAGGCATAGGCAGCGACGCCGGCCATTACTGCAGGCTATGATATCCAATAACCATTAAACCATTCAGCTCGAGTTCACCTTAGGTGGCTAGAGTTTTAGACTCATTTATACACAGGACGTTTTGGCATGGCACATCCGACAATTAAATGGCTTGCGCTGATAGTATGGCTGGCCAGCAGCGCGCTCACCACGAGCGCATCGGCTAAGGACACGCTGATCGATTTGGACAACGCCCGAGTGGGCGGCTATGGCGGACCGATGTTTAAATCCGGCCAAATTCAAAATGAACAGACCTTTGAGATAGGCGCATCCGGCGGCGCCACCTTCACCACCGGCAGGCATTCCATTGCGCTCGGCGGGGGCATCTATAGCCTGGCAAACGAATTGGATTGGGACATCGATGAACGATTGGAGATGAGTTACGGCGGCCTAATACTCGGCTACACCTATAACCCAGAAGCCTTGGCGCATGTCGACACTCAGTTGCTGTTGGGTGCTGGCGGGGTGACGATGGTGAATCTGGACGGTGCCAATTCCGACGGTACCTTTTTGGTCAGCGAGCTGACGACCCAGGTCAGTGTCAATGTCACCGACTTTATGGCCATTGGCCTCGGCGCTTCGTTTCGCCAGACCAGCGATCCAGGCATCATTGGCCTCGGCGCAAACGACCTGTCCAGCCCGGGCTTCTTTATCAGCTTCCAGTTTGGTTCGCTCTAGCATCGGCAGTTTATGATCAAGAGGCCGACGCTCTGAATGATTAGTTCGACACCGTGCCCGCAAATGGGGCGGCGTGGTTGGCCTTAAATCGGCGCTGCGCTGGACTATGGCACAGGGTTGCAAGGCGCGCTTTAGCGCCACTGTGTGGTACCATGCGAAAACTCGTCAATACGGATGCACTATGACCGAGATTGCCCTCTTCCCAATTCCCAATTGCGTCACCTTTCCAGGTACCCGCTATCCGCTGCACGTCTTTGAACCCCGCTATCGCGATATGATTCAGTTCTGCCTGGATAGCCAAACGCCGCTGGCGGTCTGCCATGTCGAGAAGCTCTTGCGCCCGTCAAAACCCGATCAGGATAGGCTGATGGTCCTGCAATCGAACCAGGCAACCTACAAACCGGTGACCATTGTTGCGGCAGGCCCCTGTCAGCTCGATGAAACGCTAGACGACGGTCGACTGATGATCCAGGTGAATATTCAACAACGTTATCGCCTACTGGAAGCCAAACAGAGTCTTCCCTTTATGATCTATGAATGTGAAGAGTATCCCGATTTACCGATGACTGATGAGAACCTCAGCGCCGCTCGTCAACTGCAAGACAAGGTGCTGCACCGCCTGATCGCGCTCACGGCGCATATGCCCGAGCTGTCCGGCGAACTGGCGTCTGCAACGTGGCAGCAAAAATCGGTCGAGGCTTTTAGTTTCGAACTCTTTAGCGTTTTGCAGATGGATGGCGACGCGATGCAGTTTATTCTCGAACAGCGCACGCCACTTGAGCGCCTAAATACCGCCCTGGAAATCCTAAACTCTATTCCGCCCTCGCTGTGAATACTCAATAGTCTGGCCAATGGTGGAAAAAGCCCTCATCTGAGGGCACATTGGGTCAGTTAAACCAGTCGAGTATCTGCTTGAAATTTTCATTATCAGGATAATCACCTTCGGACCAGCCAAGTCGAACAAGGACCAGGTCGGCATCTGGCAAGACCATCACCCGCTGCTCTCGATTTCCTCTCGCTGCGAAGCTATTGGCGGGCAAGTCTGGCCAACGCAATTGGCTATCGCCGCTGTTCAGCCACCATTGGTAACCGTACGCCTGTTCATTGTCGGAGTCGTTGGGTTGTAGCGAGTCGACGACCCATTGCTCGCTGACCAGCCGGATGCCATTAATCTCGCCCCCGTTTAACATCAATTGGCCGACCTTGGCCCAATCGCGTGCGGTCGCATAAAGATAGGAGCTGCCCATTAGTTGACCGGAGGCGTCCATCTCGAAGACGGCGCTGGTCAGACCCAGTGGGCGCAAGAACTCGTCCACCAGATAGTTCAGATCGGCCTGCTCATCGCCGCCGATGCGGTCCTGAATAATCCGGCTCAGCAGATTGGCCGAGCCCGAAGAATAGTTAAAGTGCCGCCCCGGGGCCCGAAGTTGCGGCCGTTTGAGCATATAGTCGGCCGCATCGGGTTCCTGAAACATCATCCGCACTGCCGTATCACCCGGATCGTAATCTTCCTGATAATCCAGTCCATCGGTCATCTGCAACAGATCGCGAATACTGATATCGGCCCGAATATCCTTATGCCAACTTGGAAACAGATCGGTTTCAGCAACATTAACCTTACCGACCATCACCAGATGACCGAGCACCAGCGCATTGACGCTCTTGGTCATCGACCAGCCCAGCAGCGGCGTGTGTTGATCGACACCCGCGCTATAGGACTCGGCCACCACCCGGCCCCGATAGGCCACGAGTAGCGCTCGAGTATCGAGACCGGCGGCATTATCGCTCGCCAACAGCTTATCGAGTCGCGCCTGAATCCCCGGGTCTAAGCTGACCACGGCGTTGCCTTTCGGCCAAGCGGCCTGCGCCGCCCGCATCACTGGCCAACGCAGTGCTTGGCGCGTGGTCACGCCGGGGTAATCGATCGCGCAACCAATGCCGGGTTGGTAACTGGCACTGCGCGACTTCACACCGAGCAGCGTCGCCGAGACACGCTGCAGAGCATCATCATATTGGTAATCCAGTAGCGCTAAGATCGGCGCATAGACGCGAATATCGGCGGCACTGGTACGCGCATCATAGCCGCTCACGAACCGTGCCGAGCAGGCCAACTTGGCGCCGATGCCCGTCGCTACGGACGGGGCGTTATAGAGATAGAGGGGAGTGTAACCCATGCCCCAATAGGCTAAGGCATACAGGCTGATCACCGTAAGACAGGATAGAATAAGGATTTTACGCAACAGTTTTAGCATGGCGCGAACCGAGTATAGGTAAGCTGCGCACCTTAGCATGGGACTATAAAAAGCAACAGCAGAGGCCCATGCGGGCGGGACAGCGGTCGAGTAAAACGTGGTGCCATCTAGGTGGATCTAGATGAGCAGACATAAAAAAGCCGAGTCAAGACTCGGCTCATGGCTTTCGCTATGAACTAGTTGCGGTTGAGCGCATTCAGTTCGGTGAAGGCCTGTTCCAAACGGCCCACCAAGCTAACTTGCGCGGCGCGCAACCAGGCTCGAGGATCGTAGTATTTTTTGTTTGGCGCATCAGGACCCGTTGGGTTACCGATCTGGCCTTGCAAGAAGCCTTCATTGCTTTGGTAATATTCACGTACACCGTTCCAAGTCGCCCATTGGGTATCGGTATCGATGTTCATCTTGACCACGCCGTAACCGATTGACTCTTTAATTTCCGCGGGTGACGAACCAGAACCGCCGTGAAAAACGAAGGTCAGGCCATTTTCAGCCAGGCCGAATTTCTCACCACAGTAGGTCTGTGAGGCGGCTAGAATGCCCGGTCGCAGTTTTACATTACCAGGCTTGTAGACACCGTGAACGTTACCAAAGGATGCCGCGATGGTGAAACGATGGGACACCGCGCTGAGCACCTCATAAGCATGGGCGACTTCTTCCGGCTTGGTGTACAGGTCGTCCTGATCAACATCACTGTTGTCGACGCCATCTTCTTCACCGCCGGTGATGCCCAGTTCAATTTCAATGGTCATGCCCATCTTGTCCATACGCGTTAAGTACTGTGCGCAGATGGCCAAGTTTTCTTCGATTGGCTCTTCAGACAGATCCAGCATATGGGATGAGAAGAGGGGCTTGCCCGTTTCGGCAAAATGTTGCTCACCGGCATCGAGCAGGCCGTCGATCCACGGCAGTAATTTCTTCGCCGCGTGATCGGTGTGCAGAATCACTGGCACGCCATAGCTTTCCGCGACCGCGTGGACATATTTCGCGCCGGCGACCGCACCGAGAATGGCGGCCTCTTGCCCGGCCAGCTTCAAGCCCTTACCGGCCATAAAACCAGCGCCGCCATTGGAGAACTGAATGATAACCGGCGATTGTACTTTCGCTGCGGCTTCTAATACGGCGTTGATCGAATCCGTATTCACTACATTCACGGCCGGCAAGGCAAATTTTTCAGCCTTAGCGATGGCGAATATTTTTTGCATATCGTCACCGGCGACAACGCCTGGTTTTACTACATCTAGAATCTTAGTCATGAAGTTTCCTTTCACCTTTAGTCATATTTTGGCGGCCATGCCCGTCAATGGGAAAAGCTGACTGGCCGCGGTAAAAAAATGTTGCCCCGACGCTCAGGCCGAAGTTTAGCATATCAAGACTTGGCGCGTTCTTCCAAGATGGCGACGGCCGGCAAGGTCTTACCCTCGACGAACTCCAAAAAGGCACCACCGCCGGTCGAAATATAGGAAAAACGATCTTCCATACCGAACTTCTGCACCGCCGCGATTACATCGCCGCCACCGAGCACCGAGTAGGCATCGCTTTGCGCGATCGCTTCAGCGATGGCGCGCGTGCCTTCGGCAAAATTATCGAACTCGAACACGCCACACGGGCCATTCCATAAGATGGTCTTGGCGCCCTTGATAATCTCGGCTAGCTTGGCCACCGTTTCAGGGCCCAAATCCATGATTTGCTCGTCATCTGTGACCTGGTCAACCGGCTTGATCGTGGCCAATGCCGTGGGTGAAAATTCCGCTGCGGTGCGCACATCGATCGCGGCGGGAATATCCAAACGGGCCATCAACGCCTGTGCGTTGGGGATCAGATCTTTTTCGTAGAGCGAGGTGCCAACATTAAAGCCACGGGCAGCGACGAAGGTGTTGGAAATGCCGCCGCCGACGATCAACTGGTCGCAAACGGTAGACAGACTTTCCAGAACCGTCAGCTTGGACGACACCTTGGAGCCACCCACGATGGCCACCATCGGTCGGGCCGGGTTATCCATGACCTTGCCGAGGGCTTCCAATTCGGCCGCGAGCAGCGGTCCGGCGCAGGCGATGGGCGCAAACTTGGCCACACCGTGGGTTGAGGCCTGAGCCCGGTGGGCGGTACCGAAGGCGTCCATAACATAGACATCACACAGCGCGGCCATCTGTTTGGCGAGGCTGTCTTCATTCTTGCCTTCGCCCTTGTTGAAGCGAACATTCTCCAGAAGAATCAGGTCCGCATCCGCATCAACACCCTCGACCCAGTCCTTGACCAGCGGAATGTTCCGGCCGAGCAAGTTGCCCATATAGGCCGCAACCGGCGCCAGGGAATACTGCTCGTCATACAATCCTTCGGTCGGTCGGCCCAGGTGCGACATAACCATTACCTTGGCGCCTTGCGCTAAAGCCATC
>Ga0209193_1000124_pt1 | contig 56122 bp, 58 predicted proteins | sample COGITO_mtgs_1003_FD_185515 | JGI IMG/M metagenome (GOLD analysis project Ga0209193, IMG submission 185515) | Pelagic marine microbial communities from North Sea - COGITO_mtgs_100330 (SPAdes) (version 2) | ecosystem: Environmental > Aquatic > Marine > Epipelagic ...
ATTAACGGCATTCTAAAAAACGAGTTCTTAATCCATCAATACAAAGACAAAGAGGAGCTGGAGCAGGTCGTGAAAGAGTCAATCGATGCGTATAATCACAAACGACCGCACAGCAGTTTGGGGATGCGAACCCCAGCAAGCGTGCATGAAAAAGCCAACTGAGATGCTCAGTTGGCTCAATAAAAACCGTCAACATATATTAGGACGGGGCAGCGCCGCGAATATTATTGGGCGTAGCTTGGCGGACCTAAAAAAGCAAGCCGCTGATCGCATCGGCGGTTTCTTGTTGAGATAGCTGGTATTTTGCATTTCTAATGTAGATATTGGTCATGACAAGATCTATTAATAGCAACTGCCCTACTTTGGACGCCAGCTTCCCCGCTGTTAGGGGGGATTCAGGTGAACTGGCGACTAATAGACAGTCGGCGTCCTTTGCTAACGGGCTTTTTTTGGTATTGGAAATCGCAATAACTTTTGCACCCTGTTCTTGTGCGAGTTTGGCCGCTTTGACGATATCGACAGTTGAGCCGCTGCTTGAAATGCAAATAACCACGTCGTTCTGCTTTCGCTTTACCGCACTCATTAAACCTAAGTGCATATCGCTGTATGCCCGCGATGTAATTCCCAGTCTTATCATTCGATATTCAGCGTAGTTGGCGATAATAGACGATGCGCCGACACCATAAATATCGACTGATTCGGCCTTATCTATCCAGTCCGCACACTGCTTTATGAGCAGGCTGTCTATGAGTTCGGCAGTTGTTGCCAGGGCCTGCATGGCATCATTGGCAGTGTCGAAGGGGGTTTCGAAAGTATTATTGGTGCCGTTGTTCTTCCGTGCATTGAGAGAACCCTTACTATTCAACTCAATAGCAAGAGACATCTTAAAATCTGCAAAGCTGTTAAAGCCAATGTCTCGACAAAACCGAATAACACTTGCTTCACTTGATTTGGCATTCTCACTCAATTCTGTAATTGTTTGAAAAATCACTTTATCTGGTTCTTTTTTAACATAACTGCCAATGCGTTCTAGGGCGGGGGAGAGTCCATTAGTGTTGGAAAGAAGCTGCGCCAAAACCTTAGGTTGAGTTTTCATCATATATCTCAAGTGGGATCCAATGGTAGGCACTTTACTAAATCAAACTTCCACTAGCAAATATTCCTTCATGAAAGTCATGGTGTATGAAATATTTCATCATGGCGTATTGAAATATTATTTCACTGGTGTTAGTTTATGGTGAAATATTTCAGCTTTCATTATTGTTATGATTATTAGCTTCATATAAGGTTAATGTTTCTTATGAGCGACCTAGATATAAGTACCAATGTCCGCCAGCGACTTGATCGCGGTCTCATAGTGTCATGTCAGCCCGTCTTGGGTGGCCCAATGGATTCGATAGTTATCATAACTGCTATGGCTAGAGCGGCGGTGGAGGGAGGCTGTCACGGTCTGCGAATTGAAGGCGCTGCTAATGTGGCAGCAGTTTTTAGTGCAGTGAGTGTGCCCATCGTAGGCATTATTAAGCGCGACTTGACCGACAGTCCGGTAATTATAACGCCCTTGTTGGCAGATGTTGATTCCTTAGCTAGAGCTGGCGCACAGGTTATTGCATTTGATGCCACTAACCGCAAGCGCCCAGTGCCCGTGAAACAGCTTATTGAGCGAATACATCAGCATGGTTGCTTGGCAATGGCTGATGCCTCCAGCTTTGAAGACGGTTTAAACGCCTATCAGTTAGGGTGCGACTACATTGGCAGTACGCTTTCGGGTTATACCTCAGGGGTGGCGCCAGACTTGCCAGACATAGGCTTGGTGACCCAGCTGAAATTGGCCGGATGTGAGGTGATTGCGGAAGGCCGATATAATTCACCTGAATTAGCGGCAGCCGCGTTGCACGCTGGCGCCTTCGCTGTGACAGTCGGTTCAGCCATAACTCGAATCGAAAGAATTTCTAGTTGGTATGTTACATCATTGGCAAATGTTGATTACCCAGTTGGGGGGGCAAGCAGGTGATACTTGCATTGGATATTGGTGGAACCAAGACTTCGGCGGCCTTAATAGGCCCCAACTTAAAAATTGTCGAAAAAAGGAGTATATCAACCCAATCGCCGAATTGGGCCATGTTTGCGCGAGCGTTAAGGGAGTTGATCGGAACTTGGCAATTTGATCGAGTTGCAGTGGCCACGACGGGTCGAATAGTCGAGGGCGTTTTACAGCCACTTAATACGGAGATGATTTCGTTCTGGAACGCCTTGCCTATTACCGATGAATTAACAAAATTATTTAGCCAGCCCGTATTCGTGGTTAATGATGCAGCGGCTGCAGCTTGGGGTGAATTCCAATGCATGCAAACCAGCGATGGTCCGCTGGTGCACAGCATCCTATATCTAACGATTTCCACGGGAGTAGGCTCGGGTTTAATTGTAAACGATAGGCTTGTGAGCAGTGCGAATGGCTTGGCTTCCCATGCTGGGCACTGTCAGCATTCCTTGCCCGGACTGGGTGTATACCATTGTTCCTGTGGTCGTACGAACTGTATTGAAACCATTGCCTCGGGAACCGCGATTGCTCATCGAGCAACGGTTGCTTGTGGCGAAACACTCAGCACTATTGAGGTCTTTGCTCGATACTACACCCACAGCGAATGTGCGCGGGTAATCGACCAAGCTGCCCATGCGATATCGGATCTGATTGTCAACATGAATGCAACAATGGGCATAGACCGTGCAGTGCTGGGCGGTGGGGTTGGATTACTTGATTTATTTCGCGAGCGAGTGAGGTTTTATATGCTTAAAAATCCGACGGTATTTCGAGCTGAGATCACAACAGCTGCCTTAGGTTCCGATTCGGGTCTGGTCGGAGTTGCACAATTAAGTAATAAGGATGAGGCTGGTTAAGCAGAATAAGGTGTAGCATTGTTAATCTAATCTGAGGGTTATGCTCGGTAGTTCTGGGGCTGAGGTTAGGTGACACAAAATTCAGATATGCAATTCACAAAATATTTTTTTGGTAACGTGAATAGAATAAATGGAATATTTATATATAATTTTTTAATGTAATTCGGAGGTTTATATGACTAAAAATTTTGCTGGAGAATATGCAGCGCTGCTTACCCCGTTTGACCAGAAGGAAAACATAGATTTTAAAAGCCTGCAGTCGTTAGTTGTTAATGCAATAGACCAAGACTTAACGGGGGTTTATGTGGGTGGTTCTACGGGCGAGGCCTTTTTGCAAAGTCAGGCCGAAAGAAGAGATTGTTTGGAGTCGGTAGCTGAATCAAGTTTAGGGAAGTTAAATCTGATCGCTCACGTAGGTTCTATCCGAACTAAGGATTGCTGTGAGCTGGCTAATGCGGCCAAAGGTGCAGGCTATCATGCCGTCTCTGCAGTTACGCCGTTCTATTACGGTTTTAGTTTTGATGCTTTACTTGACCACTATCGAGCGATAGTGGATGCGGCAGACGGACTGCCCATGATTGTATATAACATACCCGTTCTGACAGGTGTTGCACTGAGTGATATGCAAATTGAAGAATTACTTAACTTGGAAAACGTCATAGGGATAAAGCAAACATCTATTGATCTGTACCAGCTGGAAAAAATCGCCAACAGAAATCCGGGAAAGATAGTTTTTAATGGGTTTGATGAAATATTCCTTCCTGGGCAGATGGCTGGAGCTCAGGGTGGTATTGGTAGTACTTATAATGTTATTGGAAGTAAATATAAAGAAATTCAAAAATTAATTTGTAGTGGCGATGTGGGTAGGGCGAAGTCTGTACAGAAATCCGCGAATAGGCTAATCGATTTATTGGTTCTTGTTGGTGTAATTCCAGGGTTGAAATACATATTGCAACAGAAAGGCATCATTGCGACAGATACGGTTAGGGCGCCTTTTAGGATGTTGGATTCTATGCAGAAAAGATTAGTTGATGATTTTATTAGTTCAGCTTTATGAGATTAACTAATACCTCAACTTCTTGATATTTATATTTAGTCGTGATGTGATTTATTTTTACATTCCGGGTGCGTGTCGAATTTTTAAATCGACTGTTTTGATTTAACAAAGAAAAAAGAAAAAAGAAAAAAGTTAATGAGAATGTAGTGATGGTTCCATTGCCAAACCCAGGCTGGGTCTATCTTACGGGAAAGGTGTCTGTATTTTTAGATGGTCTCAGGCCGTCTTGTAAATCAGATGGGTTGTATTATAATAACAATTATAGGTGAAGTAATGAAAAAAATATTCGGAATAGCAGCACTAATTGCAGCTATACAGGTATCATCTTCTTTTGCTTTTGCGGAAAAGGTGAACCAATTGTCTGATGTTCGTGTACGGCAGGCCATTGCCTATGCAATTGACATGGAGACTATTGCTGACACTTTGCTAGAAGGGAAGGCCATTGCGGCCGACTCGATGATTCCTAATGGGGCTTGGAAAGCGCCTGGCCTTGATAATTATGGGTATAATCCAGACAAGGCGCGTGCGTTATTAAAAGATGCCGGCTGGGATGACACGCAAACGCTCGATGTAGTTTACTACTATGGCGATCAATTGACAGCCGACCTAATGGTAGCGCTGCAGGCCTATCTGGGTGATGTTGGTATTAAGATTACCTATCGAAAACTTGAAGGTGATGTAGGTGGCCAATTAGGTAAATTGGCTACTGCAGGTTCTGAAACAAGTGCCATTGAGTGGGATATGGCATACGGTGCGAAAGCGGCGTTAGCTTTACAGGAATATTATAATGGCTACCAGTCAGGCAAGAACTCCTATTCGCCCGGTAGTGCGCAAGTCGACAAATTGATCAGCCGAATAAATGGTACTGTCAATGTAAAGGAGCAGAAGCAGGCTTTTGTTGATTTCGAGAAATATGAAAACAAGAATCTAACTGATATTCCTTTGTATTATCAGCAGCTTTTTGTGTATGAAAGTGATCGCATAAATCGTCACGGTGGATCCTATGGCAACGAGCAATTCAATTATGATTGGGGTCTATTAGACTGGACTGTTGAAGCTGATAAGGACGGCAAGAGAGTCGCTTATACCAATACCGCTCCAAGCCAGTTTTTCGAGCATCCTTGGCTAAATCCTGGCATAACAATCCAGCAAAAAATAACTTTTGATCGGCTCTTGACTGCGGATGGTTCCCTGGTGCCAACCAAAGGTCAGTTAGCCAAGAGCTTTAAAGTAAGCAAAGACGGCATGTCGGTGTCATTCGAACTTAAAAAGGATTTGAAATGGCATGATGGTTTTGACCTGACAGGTAGTGATGTTAAAGGGTCTGTCGAATTGGCAATGAAGGTTCCTGGCATTAACGCAGTGTTCGCTAAAACGTTTGAATCAATTGAGGGTGCTCAAGACTATACCTCTGGCGGTGTGAAAGGAGTATCGGGTATTGTTGTGGATGGGCGTAAGGTGACGTTCAATTTCGCAACCTTAGATCCCAACATGTTGTTAACCTTTAGTCAGTTCCCTCCATTGCCTATGCACCTATTGGGTAGCGTAAATCCACTGGAATTTCAACAGCAGTCATATTGGCAAAATCCGGTGGGTTCCGGTCCGTATAAGATTGAAGAAGTTCAGATGAACGATTTTGTTCGATATACGCCATTTGCCGACTATCATGGTGGAATTGCAAAGATAGGCGAGATCGTTTCATTCCCAAGCGGCGAAAATGACGCGAACGTTTTGAAAAATGCGGCAGCAGGCAGACTCGACTTTGGCTTTACAAAATCGGTTGGGGATGTCAAGGCTCTTGAGGCAATGGAAAATATGAAAGTTGTTCCTGCTGATATTCCATACACTCGTTCGCTGCGGATGAACTCATATCCAAAAAAACCATAGTTAGATAAAGTTCAGGCAACCTGAAGAAATTCAGGTTGCTTTTTTGTATTTTTTATAAATATTATATTTGTCAACGCTATTTTTTTTATTACTAATATAAACATAGGAAACCGAAATGCTAACATTTATTATTCGGCGATTATTAATTGTATTCCCCATGTTGATAATAATTAGCTTCTTGGTATATCTAGGATTAGAACTTACTCCAGGTGATGCTGTTTCCCATATGATTAATCCGGAAATTGCGAATCAAATTTCACCAGAACAACTTTTGGCGCTGCGAGAAAATTTGGGTCTAAATAAACCTTTTATTGAGCGGTATTTTATATGGCTATCGCATGTATTACGGGGTGACTTTGGCCACTCGCTATCAGGTGGGGTCGCCATTTCTGAAATTGTTTTTGATCGCTTGCCTGCTACGTTAGAGCTATCTTTTGTTGCTATTGTTTTTTCGACGATATTTGGCTGTGTCTTGGGTATATTTGGTGCTCTAAATAAAGGCACTTGGACTGATAGCACCCTATCTGTCACGGGTATGCTCGGTATTTCAATACCAGAGTTTTTCTTTGGGCTTGTGGCTATTTTGCTCTTTGCTCTGCACCTGCATTGGCTCCCCGTTGGTGGACGTTTGTTGCCGGGTTATGATTCGTTTTTTGATAGGATCCCTCACTTAGTGTTACCCGGGTTAGTGATGTCGCTGATGATGACTGCTGGGGTTATGCGCTATTCTCGGTCAGCAATGCTGGATTCGCTCTCTAGGGAGTTTATTCGGACTGCTCGGGCTAAAGGTTTATCTGAATGGCGCATAAATTTCATCCATGGGTTTAGAGTAGCTTTAACACCTGTGGTTGTGTTGATCGGCTTCAGATTGCCGATTATGATTGGTGGTTCAGTGATAATTGAACAAGTATTTCAATGGCCAGGTATTGGCAACGAATTTGTTTTTGCAGTGCGCGGTCAAGATTATCCCTTAGTGATGATGATAGCTCTGCTGTCCGTATTTGCTGTTTTGATATCAAGCCTAGTTATAGACGTGTTGACAGCACTTATCGATCCGCGTATTCGATTGAATTAACGGAGTTAATTTATGATAAATAGAACCGAATCAGCACTAAATAGAAAATTTGATCTTTTGCTTGCAATGGAAGAAGCCGGAAAGCTAAAGCCCAGAAAGGGCAATAGAGCGATGCGGAAGATGTTTAATAATAAATTGGCTCTGGTTGGCTTGGTCGTATTTTTAATTATCACCTTATCTTCAGTGTTTGCCCCTTTTTTAGTGGATCACGATCCACAAAAAATTGATCTGAGAGGTATGCTACAAGAGCCATCTTCTGAGCACCTATTTGGCACGGATAAGACAGGGCGAGATGTGTTTTCTAGGGTTTTATATGGTGGTCGTGTTTCAATATTAGTAGGCTTAGGAAGTGCACTAATTGCAGCATTTATAGGTGTTGGCATCGGTAGTTACGCAGGCTATAAGGGAGGGTGGGTAGATCTATTGGCGTTGAGGATGTCTGAAATATTGATGGCCTTTCCGCAAATTATATTGGTTTTACTGTTGGTTTCTATTGTGGGGCAAAGTTTATTAAATCTTATTTTTATCTTTGTCTTAACCGGCTGGGGACCAATGTACAGACTAACCCGAGCACAATTTCTTTCGCTCAGAGAAGAGGAATATGTTCAAGCTCTACGAAGCTTCGGGTTATCCACATCTGTTATTTGCTATAAACATATTTTGCCAAACGCATTGGGGCCTATTGCAGTTAATATCACCCTGACAACGGCAATGTTTATATTGGCAGAGGCCGGGCTCAGTTTTCTCGGTCTGGGTGTCCCTCTCAACATACCGACCTGGGGAAATATCCTGAATGTAGCGCAAGATCTAAGGGTATTGCAAAATTATTGGTGGCTTTGGCTTCCGGTAGGAATGGTAATTTCCCTTTTTGTAATGAGTATTAATTTTATTGGTGATGGTCTACGCGACTCCGCCGATCCAACTCAACAGGGGTAGTTCAATGGTTGATGATATTGCTTTGAGCGTTAGGGATTTAAAAACATACCTATATACCAACAACCGATGTAATAAGGCCATAAATGGTGTTTCGTTTAATGTTTTGAAAGGTAAGACACTTTGTATTGTCGGCGAAAGTGGTTGTGGAAAATCCATTACTGCCTTGTCGATTATGCAGCTTTTGCCAGATTTATCTAGAATTGAAGACGGCGGTATTACCTATTTCTCTGAAAAAGGTCCGATGCGTTTAGACCAACTTCCTCGGAAAGGTGTGGAAATTAGAAAAATACGAGGGGCTGAAATAGCCATGATTTTTCAGGACCCCATGACAGCTTTGAATCCTGTATTTACAGTAGGATATCAAATCGCGGAGAGCCTAAGGCAGCATTCAGTCCTAAACGACAAAGAGATAAAGTTAAAAGTAATTGATTTATTGCATACCATGGGTATTCCAATGCCAGAGGTGAGGATGAATGAATTTCCACATCAGTTCTCTGGCGGTATGCGACAACGAGTCATGATCGCCATAGCGATGTCTTGCAATCCAAAAGTCTTAATAGCTGATGAACCGACCACGGCCTTAGATGTTACCACTCAAGCACAGATCTTCACATTAATGGATAAGCTTAAGCAAGAACACAAAACTGCCATTATGTTAATCACTCATGATATGGGTGTTGTAGCGGAACTGGCCGATAATGTAGCCGTTATGTATATGGGCAATATTGTTGAAGCCGGCACTGTTGAGGATGTCCTGCGTCGTCCTAAGCATCCGTATACCCGAGCCTTGTTGGCGTCAATACCCATATTAGGTCGAGGGCGGCAACAGAACATTAAGGCTATTCGAGGATCCACCCCAGATTCCTATGACCGACCTAAGGGGTGTAGTTTTGCACCGCGATGTGACTATGCTACTCAGGCCTGTGACGAGATGCCAGATGAAATTTATATTTCCGCAACTCATAGTGTCAGGTGTTCCCAATTGGAGGCCATTTCATAAATGAACAATCATACTGATAATTCTAACCAACTCCTCGGAGTTGAAGCTAAGCCTAATCAAGCATTGCCTGCTGACCCTAATGAGAAAATATTGGCATTGCGTGATCTGAAGTTATTTTTTCCGGTTAAAACTGGAGTATTCAAAAAAACAACGGGGCATGTGAAAGCTGTAGACGGCATAGATTTAGATATTTATAAAGGTGAGGTACTTGGCCTTGTGGGTGAAAGTGGTTGCGGCAAAACGACATTGGGAAAAGCGATTCTGCAGCTCATTAAGCCAACAAGTGGCGCGGTCTATTATCAAGGCTCAATAACCAATCAGCTGCCCATTGATCTTTGTAAACTTAGTCGCGACGAAATGATTCCGTTTAGGAAGAATTTACAGATCGTTTTTCAAGATCCTCATTCCTCACTTAATCCAGCCTTCACTATTTTTGGTTCTCTTGAAGACCCCTTAAAAGCACATGGTTTCTCAAAGAAGGCCGAGCGACGAAGGGTTATTGGCGATTTATTAGTATCGGTAAATTTACATCGAGAAGATATGGACCGTTACCCTCATGAGTTCTCGGGTGGCCAGCGGCAGAGGATTGGCATTGCGCGAGCGTTACTCGTTAATCCCGAACTTGTAGTTTGTGATGAGGCCGTCAGTGCATTAGATGTCTCAATACAAGCACAGGTATTAGAACTGTTGCTAAAATTGAGAGCTGAACGTAACCTAACTTACGTTTTCATTACCCATGATCTTAGCGTGACTGAATATATTTGCGACCGGATTGCAGTGATGTATTTAGGTAAGATTGTCGAGCTGGCTAATGCGGACGATCTCTACAGTCACACATTACACCCCTATACTGAGGCTCTTTTGTCAGCAATTCCAATCGCTGACTTAGATCGGAGATCGCATCGGATTATTCTAGAAGGGGACGTCCCCAGCCCCTTAAATCCGCCATCAGGTTGTCCTTTTCACCCGAGATGCCATAAAAGAATAGAGCGTTGTAAAACTGAAGTGCCGACATTGAAGGCGGTCCGTTCTGATAAGGGTATGCACATGGTTTCGTGTTTATTAAGCGAATAGATCCCAAGAGCTAAAGAGGTTTTTCGACGATAATGGCTACGTAGTGTTTGAAGGGTTTCTGGATCAAGGTGAGTGTTTGAACCTAGTAGCCTAGTCGCAGATGGTCATTGAGACTGCGGTGCCATCAGCTATAGCTGTTACGATGTCCATTTTAAAGATAAATTAAATTTAGTCACCCTAAAGCACGTAGAACGTATCCACAATTAGAGCGATTATTATCGCGAGCTTCCTCACAAAGGCCTTGGTGTCATTATCCGACTAGCTGTTAGGTGGGCTGTGGAGCTGAAAAAGCATGCATTGTTTCAATGAGGTCGCAGTAGGCGGAGCGGGTATGCCTGCTCATCAAGATGACAATTATTTCAAGGTTAAGCATCAAACGGCCGTGACCACGTGGTTGTCATCAAGCCACGCCGACGAGTTTAATGGTGCAATTTGTTATATCCCAGGCTTACATAAAAATGGCCTACTCGATCATGGCAACACATAGATCTTGGGGTTTTCGTTGGCAATCAATGATTGGTCTGACAATGACCAAAAATTAGTCGTCGGGCCCTATGAACAAAAGGCTGGGCTGTTTGAGCTACAAGGCTATTGAGTCTTTGACTTGGTTAAATAACTGGTTAAACACCCGACATAGAGGATACTTCCTCAAGCTCATATATAGCACACTGTTCGTCCTAGGTTAGCCTTTCGTGCCCGGTCGGTGGTGCTAATAGGATACCGTTTCGGTGGACCGGTAGTAGGACCGGATGTGTTCCCTAGATAAACCTAACTTGATTCAGCAAACACTGTCTCTCAACTTGACCAGTTAGTGTTCTTTTCTGTATGGGTGCAATCCCCGTCACGGTGCGGGGCTTGTACTCTCACGATAACGAAGGTTGCATATTACCAGGGCTGCTGAGCTAGGCCCTGTTCCGTGACCGGGCAGCGTAGCAACGATCAGCTCGCTAGCCTGGCGCGGCTGGACTCACTAGAGCACCTAATGAGTTCAGATCCTAATCTAGGGGTCAAATTTACGATGAACTGTGTTGTTCTGAGATCAAGCTGCCTATAATTCCGACCTTGAATTCCTTAAGGATCTATTGTGATCGAAATATCTGCCACGCTCAGCTTTCTCGTTTTAGGGTCCGATGGCCAGGCGGGTTTGGCGTTGTGCCAATATTTCTCTGAACGCCGCGTGCCGTATCAGGGCATATCGACCCAGGAGTGCGCTTCGCTGGATCTGTTGGCGCAACAGATCGACACAACGGAGCACCGCTATGTGTTTAATTTGCTGTTCGAAGAACCGACCGGTCATAGTCTGGCGGTGATTGATCACTGGACGCCGTTAGCAGAAACCATTGCAACCCGTTGCGCCCAGCATCAGCGGGGTCTGTTTCAGTTGTCCAGTGCTCGGGTCTTTTCCGGAAAGCTGGCTCGTGCTTATTCGGAGTTGGATGTGCCGGACCCAATTTCGCCCTTGGGGCAACAGTACTGGGCGATCGAGCAACGCACGGCCGAGCTGTGCCCACAGTCGATCCTAGTGCGACCGGGTTGGCTGTTCAGCGAATACGGGACAAACTTCCTGACCCAATTGGTCGATGCCGCTATTGGCCAGCAGGCCTTGAACATCACCGGTAAGTTGCGCGGCAATCCGACCGATGCCCATGCCTTGGCCAAGGTCCTGCTGGCTATGGCCGAGCAGCTTGACTGCAACGCCCAGGAGCCAGCCCTATGGGGCACTTACCACTACGGTGATAGTGACGCCTGCAGTCTCTTTACCTTTGCTAAGGCGGCGATTACCGCCGTTAAGTCGATGACCGAAGTTCAGGTTGAGACCGTAGAGGAGGGTGAAACGGTCACCATGGTGAATACCATTGCGGAACCGGAAAACTCTGAACTGGCCTGTAAGAAAATCCTCTCAACCTTTGGTATCAAGCAGCGGCCTTGGCGCCGAGGTATTCACGATGTGCTGAAGAGTCTTTATCCCAGTCCCAGCTAGGTTCGTCAGATTTGCCAAACAGTTCTCAATTCTTGGCTATGCTTCTAGGTGATAACCTAAGGTTTTAGCCCAACTATGCCCACCCATGATCTATCTAAAATGCGTTTAACAGCCGGTCTCAGCATTAATTTGGAGGTTACCGGTGGGGAGGGGCAACAGCGCTACAAGGGCACCCTGATTGGCCTCGTGCCTGGGCGCACGGTATTGGTCAATACTCCAATGCTGGGCGATAAGCGGCCATTGTTGTTGCGTAAGAGCCAGGCGGTGGTGTGCCGATTTTTGTCTCACAAGGTTGTCTGTGCCTTTCGCAGCCAGGTGGTGCACCTCTGTACAACACCGATGCATTATATGCATCTGGGTTGGCCCAGTGAGGTAGAGGTCGGTACGGTGCGCAAATCTGAACGGGTTACGGTGAATTTACCGGTAGTGATTATTAATCAGACCAAAAACAGTGGCGAGGGTGCGCACGGCGCCATTGTCGATCTGTCGACCTCCGGTGCTCGTTTGGAGTCTGTTGATCCCGTCGGAGGAGTCGGTACACCGATTCTGGTCAGAGGCAAGGTTCTAGTCGGCCATGTCTCGAGATTGATTTCGATTGAGGCGCTGATCGTGGCCGAAGTGGGTAAATTTGAATTGGCCAATACCACCGCTGCCTACGGCATCGAGTTTACGGTGTTATCGGACCTGGATTTTCTGGCCTTGCAGGCCTTTGTCAACTGTCAAATAATCAAGCAAGACGACACCGATTGACGGCGCCCATGCCGACGGACGGGGCATTTGCCCAAACCTAGGTGCTGCGCTGGACGGCCATGGCTGCTAGGGCGGCTAGGGCGCGTTGGTAATCGCCGGTCGGAAAGTCTGCCAGGCTGGCAATGGCGCGCTCAGCGTGCTCAATCGCCTTGGCTTCGACATAGGCCAGGGCCTTGGTGCGTTGCAAAATTTGCAATATGTCGGGTAGTTGCTCGAGCGCGCCTTTGCGAATGGCGCGACGGATCAGCTTGACCTCGGCGTCGGTGCCCATCGCCATCGCATGAATCAATGGCAGGGTCGGCTTACCCTCGGCCAGATCATCACCAACGTTTTTGCCCAAGGTGGCCGAGTCGCCTGAATAGTCCAAAACGTCATCGATCAATTGAAACGCCAGACCCAAGTTTAGGCCATATTGCGCCAAGGCCTTGGTCTGTTCAGGAGTACAACCGGACAGGATGGCTGAAGTCTCTGCCGATGCCTGAAAAAGTATCGCGGTTTTACCCGTGATTACACTCATATACTGCTGTTCTGTGGTGTCAGGGTTCTTCACGTTCATTAGCTGCATCACTTCGCCCTCGGCTATCTGGCGAGTCGTGTTAGCCAGACGTTCCATGACCGATAGGTTACCAATCTTGACCAAAAGTTCGAAGGAGCGAGCATACAAAAAGTCACCAACCAACACACTGGGCGCGTTGCCCCAGTTGGCATTGGCCGTGGGCCGGCCGCGGCGCATGTCGGAAACGTCGACGACGTCGTCGTGTAGCAGAGTCGCGGTATGCAAAAACTCGATCACGGTGGCCAATTCATGGTGCTTGCTGGTAACGCCGCCGGTTAGGCCAGCTGTTAGCAGCACCAGGGTGGGGCGCATGCGCTTCCCGCCACTGGATATGATGTGTTCGGCTATTTTTTCAACCATCGGCACGCCTGAGGCGAGTTGCTGGTGAATAGTCTTGTTGACCGCGTCGAAATCGTCGGCGATAGTCTGAAATACGGCTTTTTGGTCCATCTAAGGATAGTTCTGCAGCTGCTATTGGGTGGGGATGCTAGGGAGCTGATTGCAGCCTGTCAAGAACGTTAACAAACGACTTGCATCGAGTGGGCTAAATCCGTATTATTTGCCGCCCGATCGGATAGCAACATTCCCTGTTATAGGGTGCCACAGCGTAGGCGTCGCCTTTAGAAACAGGTAGTAATGGTTTTCAGGATTGGTTGGTTAACTTTATTGGAGTAATTTATGTACGCTGTAATTGTGTCTGGCGGTAAGCAATACCGTGTCAGCGAAGGGCAAACCCTCAAGCTGGAAAAAATTGAAGCTGAAACTGGTGTCACCATCAGTTTTGAACGAATTCTGCTGGTTGCAGATGGCGATAAGATCAACATCGGCGCACCTGTTGTTGCCGGCGCTGTTGTTACAGCAGAAATTATTGCGCAAGGTCGTCACAAGAAAGTGAAGATCATGAAGTTCAAGCGTCGTAAGCACCACATGAAGCAAATGGGCCACCGTCAATGGTTCACTGAAGTTAAAATTACTGGTATCCAGGCATAACGGAGATAAATTATGGCTCATAAAAAAGCTGGTGGTAGTACTCGTAACGGTCGCGACTCGGAAAGCAAGCGTCTCGGCGTTAAAGCTTTCGGTGGCGAGGCTGTATCATCGGGCTCTATCATCATTCGTCAACGTGGCACTCGTTTCCACGCAGGTTTGAACGTAGGTATGGGTAAAGACCATACATTGTTTGCAAAAACCGACGGCAAAGTTGAATTTGTTGTTAAGGGTGGAAACAACCGCAAGTTTGTTAACATCGTAGCGTAATCTACGCACTTAACTCCTAAAAAGCCTCGCCGTGTTGCGGGGCTTTTTGCGTTTAAAGCAGGGTGTATCCAACAGTGAAACGTGCTGCTAGTTGATATTTTGGTGTTGAATATACGCTGTATTTTGTTTGCTCGGACCGGCGCATAGAACTTAAGATGTTAAGGCCTGTTCGGTTCAAGCTTACCTAACATTTAATGAGTATTAAAAGATGAAGTTTGTAGATGAAGCCACAATTGCGGTCGAAGCCGGCCATGGTGGCAAGGGTTGCCTGAGTTTTCGGCGCGAGAAATTTATCGCCAAAGGCGGCCCCGATGGGGGTGATGGCGGCTTCGGCGGCAGCGTTTGGGTCAAGGCCGACGTCAACGTCAACACCCTAGTGGACTATCGCTTTGTGCGCCGTTACCGGGCTGAAAAAGGCCAGCAGGGCATGGGCGCCGATATGACCGGGCGTGGCGGCAAAGAAATGTTTCTGGTGGTGCCGGTGGGTACGACGGTAATCGATGTCGATACCGACGAAGTATTGGTTGACCTTAAAGAAGACGGTCAGCAATTTAAGGTCGCCGAAGGTGGCGCTCGTGGCCTCGGCAATACGCGCTTTCGCTCCAGTACCAACCGCGCGCCGCGTCAAACCACCCCGGGCAAGGAAGGCGAAAGTCGTAATATCAAGTTTGAGCTCAAGGTCTTGGCAGACGTCGGTCTGTTAGGCCTGCCCAATGCTGGTAAATCCACCCTGATTCGGGCTGTGAGCTCGGCCAAGCCTAAGGTCGCCGACTACCCCTTTACCACCATGATTCCCAATTTGGGCGTCGTGCGTGTCGATGAGATGCGTTCGTTCGTGATGGCCGATATTCCGGGCCTGATCGCGGGCGCCTCGGATGGTGCGGGTTTGGGTATTCGCTTTTTGAAGCACCTGGTGCGCACACGGGTGCTGCTGCACATAGTGGATATGTTTCCGTTTGACGAATCAACACCAGCGGATAATGCGTTGGTGATAGCCAATGAGCTGGCTGCTTTTTCGCCCACCCTGATCGAACGGGAGCGCTGGCTGATTCTCAATAAGATTGACCTAGTGCCGGAAGACCAACGTCAGGCGTTGATCGACTCAGTGGTCGACGCATTAGCCTGGACGGGTCCGCTCTACGTTATTTCAGCCATGTCGAAGGTTGGTACTGAGAAATTGGCTCAAGATTTGATGACCTGGTTGGAAAATCGACAACTGCATCTGATCGAAAATCCGGAATTGGCCAAAGTCGATGACGAAAAACGCGCTCAGGTCGAAGCCGAAGCGCGTGAGCGCATCGAGCTGCTGACGGCTCGTCACCGAGCCAAGCGCGCTGCTGCTAAAGCGGGTGTCAGCGTTGAGAGTGATGATGACGACGATTTCGATGAAGACGACTACGATGTTGAGGTCGTCTACGAACTCTAGGTAATCGAGGTGCTCTATCGGTTGCCCTCTGGGCCGTTGCACTGCGGCTGAACCACAGGACAACGGCCCAAGTCGACGGCGGACCCTAACTGGAACAGGAAACTGAATTGAAAACAGCCTTGGTACCAACGCCGCTGACACGCGGGACCCGGTGGGTGGTCAAGATCGGCTCTGCCCTGCTAACTAACGATGGCAAGGGCTTAGACCTGCTGCGCATTGAACAATGGGCCGCCCAGATCGCCGAGCTTAAACTAGCCGGCATCGAGGTGGTTCTGGTGTCCTCTGGCGCCGTAGCCGCTGGCATGAGTCGACTCGGCTGGACCGAACGGCCCGGCTCGATGGAACTGCTGCAGGCGGCTGCGGCTGTCGGTCAAACCAAGCTGGTACAAACCTATGAAGACCTCTTCCAACCCTATGGGTTGCATACCGCACAGATTTTGCTCACCCACGATGACTTATCCGATCGCAAGCGTTATCTAAATGCCCGCAATACCTTGCGTGCTCTATTAGCGATGGCGGTGATCCCAATCGTCAACGAAAACGATACGGTCACTACGGATGAAATCAAGGTTGGCGACAACGACACCCTGGGCGCATTGGTCGCCAACTTGGTCGAGGCGGATGCCCTTATTCTGCTCACCGATCAGGACGGGTTGTTCGACGCCGATCCGCGCCAAAATCCACACGCAACGCTTATTCGTCATGCCCAAGCGACCGATCCGGCCCTAGTGGCAGTCGCCGGCAGCGGCGGTAAGTTGGGTCGTGGCGGTATGGCGACCAAGATTCGGGCAGCCCAGCTGGCGGCGCGCTCTGGTGCCGTGACGGTGATCGCCGGTGGTCGCATTGATCGAGTGCTCACCCGGTTGCGCGCGGGAGAGTCTGTCGGCACCTATTTGGAACCCGATTTGGCGCCCCTAGTCGCACGTAAGCAATGGCTGGCCGGCCACTTACAGATGAAGGGCGAGCTGGTTATCGATTCTGGTGCGGCGCGCGCCCTGCTCAATCAGGGTAAGAGCCTGTTGGCTGTGGGAGTGGTCTCGGTTAAGGGTAGCTTTCAGCGCGGTGAATGCGTCGCGGTTAAGAGCGAGCAGGGGCTTACCCTTGCTCGTGGCTTGGTTAATTACGATGCCCAGGATGCCGCCAAAATTGTGGGTCAGTCGACGCAGCAGATAAAAAGTCTGTTGGGCTTTATCAATGAGCCTGAATTGATCCATCGCGACAACCTGGTGGTGCTCTAAGATGGACGCAGTGCAACGTTGTGCCTGGTGTGGTGTTGATCCACTCTACCAACATTATCACGATACCGTTTGGGGCCGACCGGAACGCGACAGTCGAGAGCTGTTTAAAAAGCTTTGCCTCGACGGTCAGCAGGCGGGCCTGAGTTGGATTACCATCCTGCGCAAGGAGGCCAACTATGATGCGGCGTTTTTTGCTTTCGATCCGCTGCGCGTGGCGGCTATGACCGACGCCGAGGCAGCTGCGCAGATGCACAATGCTGGTATCGTGCGCAATCGATTAAAGATTCGCTCGATCATTAACAATGCCGCAGCTTATTTGGCCATTGAGCAAGGTGGAACGGATTTTTCGACTTACATCTGGTCCTTCGTCGGTGGCCAAACCGTAACCAACGCTTGGCTGACCCAGGCTGAGGTGCCGACCGAAACAGCGCAAAGTCGAGCCATGTCCAAAGCCCTTAAAAAGAGCGGTTTCAGTTTTGTCGGACCGACCATCTGCTATGCCTTTATGCAGGCGGTGGGAATGGTCAATGACCATCAGCCATCCTGTCATTGTTACCAAAGCCTAACCAAGCGAGCGAGATAAGGGCGATCAATTGTGACTTTTGACCGCTGAAATTTGGCTCTAAGCACCTTACACTGGCGACATTCTTTACAGGGCACAGCTTATGAACGAACGGCCGCCAATATTGCCACCGGCTTTGGGGCTTTTGATGATGTTGGGCGTGTTCAGTGCGCACTTTATTAAACCCCTTGCGATCCTATTGCATTACCCCTTTAACTATATTGGATTGATCCCTATTGCCTTGGGCTCGCTCTTAAATCTCCTTGCCGACCGCGAGTTTCGCCTCAAGGGTATGACTCAACTCCCGCTGGGCACGGCACCCGATACCTTGATACTGGTCACCAGTGGCGTCTATCGCTTTACCCGCAATCCAAGTTATCTGGGTTTAGTGTTGATTATCGCCGGTATCGCCCTATGGGTTGGCAGTTTGAGCCCGTGGATCGTGGTCATCCTGTTTCCCCTGTTTTTGTACAAAGCCTATATTCAGGTTGAAGAAAGCGAGCTTCAGGCACGTTTTGGCAGTCGCTATCAACAATATTGCCAATTGGTTCCGCGCTGGATTTTCAATCGACGCAAATTACCCGAATAATAGGGCCAATATCCCACCTTTTCGCTTTATCATGTAAACTGCTGTGCTGGTTATTAGTAGACAGGACGCAGTTTATGTTGCTCAAAGGTCAACAGTTTTACGAACGGCAAATAGCAGAAAAGTCGCATTGGTTACTTTTCTGGGTTGTTTGCGTGTTACTTATTTTAGGTTACCAGACACGCCACTTTGCACTCGATGCGTCCGCCGAAAGCCTGCTGCTGGAAAATGACAGCTCATTGGAGTATTTTCGCGAGGTGTCGGAACGTTATGGCTCGCAAGAGTTTCTAGTTCTGACCTTTACTCCGAATGGTCCCCTGTTCGGTGCTGAGTCCCTCGGTGCCTTAACGGCCTTGCGCAATGAATTGCGCGAACTGCCGCGTGTTGCTTCAGTAGTCACGGTGATGGATGTGCCGCTACTGGCCAATCCGCCGGTGCCAATGGCGCAACTCGTGGCCAACATTAAGACCTTGGAAACGCCTGAGGTTGATGTTGCTTTGGCCAAAACAGAGTTGGCCAATAGCCCGCTCTACGTGAACTTATTACTCAATCTGGACGCCAATACCACTGCCCTGCAGATTAACTTTCCCATTGATCAGGCCAAGGCAGACTTGCTGAGCGTGCGCACCGAGCTGCGCCAGCAGGTTGCCAACCTGCCCAAAAATGGCGCGGCCAAACAACTGGCGCTGATCGATCAATTGATTTTCCAACACAACCGCAATGTGGCTGACTTTCTGCATCAGGACATTGAAACGATCCGGGGCATTATCGCGACCTATCGCGGGCAGGGTGAACTGCATCTGGGCGGTGTGCCGATGATCGCCGACGACATAGTGCGTTTTGTAAAAAATGACCTAATTCTGTTCGGTTCCGGTGTGTTTCTGCTGATCGTGTTAACGCTGGCGGTTATCTTTCGCCAGCTGCGCTGGGTGGTCTTGCCGCTGGTTTGCGCCAGTGCAGTGGTCTTGGCGATGCTCGGACTGCTTGGTTGGTGGCGTTGGCCGGTCACGGTGATTTCGAGTAACTTTATTTCTTTGCTGTTGATCCTTACCCTGTCGATGAACATTCATATGATCGTTCGTTATCGTGAATTATTGCGTCGTAATCCTGCCTGGGATCAGCGCCAGCTGGTGGTGACCACGGTGCGGCTCATTGCCATTCCGTGCGTGTACATGGCCTTGACCACCGCAGTGGCCTTCTTATCGCTGATCAGCAGTGGTATTCGACCAGTGATAAACTTTGGTTGGATGATGACGGTGGGCATCTTGGTCGCCTTTGTGATGACCTTTGTGCTGTTTCCCGCCCTGTTGATGTTAATTGGTAAGCATCGCCAATCCGGAGAAGTCGAAGGCGGTGGACCGGTTCCGCTTATGTTAGCGAACTTTACCTTGCGTAACGGCCGCTTAATTATTTTACTCGGCGTTGCCATTGCCGGCTTTACCCTGATCGGTATCTCGCGTCTGATCGTCGAGAACAGCTTTATCGATTACTTTGATGAGGAAACCGAAATCTATCAGGGCATGACGGTCATCGATCAGCGTTTGGGTGGAACCACGCCGCTCGAGGTGATCGTCGCCTTTGGCGACCAGACCATTCCGCCCGCAGTGTCGGTAGCTTCGCCAGAGATGGCCCCGAATAGTGCGGATACCGATCTACCGGCAGAAACCGTCGATGACTTCAGCGATGACTTTAGCGATGAATTTGTCGACGAGGACTTTTTGACCATGGACGGGGACGGCATCGGGTCATTTGAGGACGATTTTGTTGGCATCGACGATCCCGATAAATATTGGTACACCACCGATAAGGTTGAGCGCATCAAAAAGCTTCATCGCTATTTGGATGAACTGCCACAAACCGGCAAGGTACTGTCGCTGGCGACCATGATGGAGATCGCTGAAGAATTCAACGATGGCGTGCCGCTGACCAATATCCAATTGGCGTTACTCTACACCGTTGTGCCGCAAGAGTTTCGCGCTATTGTGGTCGATCCCTATGTCTCGGTGGCCGACAATCAAGCCCGTTTGAGTGTTCGCATCCTGGATTCGCGTGAGGGCCTTCAGCGCGACATGCTGCTCAAGCAAATTGAACGCGATGCGGTTGAATTGCTTGGTTTTGCTCCTGGTGAAGTGAGGCTAACCGGGATGATGGTGCTCTACAATAATATGTTGCAGAGTTTGTTTCAGTCCCAAATTCTCACCTTGGGTGGGGTCTTTTTCGGCATTATGTTGATGTTTTTGATTCTGTTTCGCAGTTTGAAGCTCGCGCTGATTGCGATGGTGCCGAATCTGTTAGCCGCCATGTTGGTGCTCGGCATGATGGGTTGGCTGGGCATCCCGCTGGATATTATGACCATTACTATCGCTAGCATTACCATTGGTATTGCGGTCGATAATACGATTCACTATATAGTGCGCTTTAAGGCTGAGTTTGCTCACGATGGCAATTATGTCGAGGCCCTGAAACGCAGCCATAATTCGATTGGCAAAGCGATCTTCTATACCTCGGTGACCATCATCATGGGTTTCTCCATTTTGGCCTTGTCGAACTTCAAGCCGACCATCTATTTTGGTCTGTTGACGGCCTTTGCCATGGGGGTTGCACTGCTCGGTGCGCTAACCCTATTGCCCAAGCTGATCGTTATCTTCAAGCCCTTCTCGGTGGTTAAATAGCCAAAAAAAAGCCTCCAGAGGAGGCTTGTTTTGCTAGTCGATGCGCGGGCTGACCTCAAAGGCCCGCACGCGCCGGTTGTCGGCGGTGGTGACCCTAAGCTTGAGATCCCCTAGGTCAATAGTGTCGTCCCGTTTCGGGACGCAGCCAAACTCATGCATTACGATGCCGCCGATGGTATCAAACTCTTCATTACTGAACTCGGTGTTAAAGTGTTCATTGAAGGACTCGATCGGGGTCAGTGCTTGGACAATAAAGGCACCCGCGCCATTGGGCGTGATGTTGGTAACCGCCTCATCATCATGTTCGTCTTCAATTTCACCGACTATTTCTTCGAGCACATCTTCAATGGTAACCAGGCCGGCGATGCCCCGATACTCATCGACGACGATTGCCATATGGTTGCGATTTGAGCGGAAGTCGCGCAATAGGACATTGACTCTCTTACTTTCCGGCACAAAGGTCACCGAGCGAATTATGCCTTTCATCTGTTTTTGCATATCGGATTCGCTGAAATCGTTTTTCAGACTCAACGACAACATGTCCTTGGCCAGCAAAACGCCGATAATTTCATCCGGATTTTCGCCAAAGACCGGAAAGCGGGAGTGACCGGAGGAAACGATTTTAGAGGTCCATTGCTTGATGGTCTCGTCGAGTTCAAGACTGACCATCTGCGAACGGGGGATCATGATATCGCGGACATGCAAGTCCGATACATTCATGGCTCCCTGAATGATGCGTAAGGAATCATCATCCAGGATGTCATTTTTGTGTGCTGCGTGGACAATAGCGAGCAGTTCATCACTGTCTTTAGGCTCCCCGGTAAAAGCATCTCCTAAACGTTCAAAAAATGATTTTTTACCGGGGTTCCTACTCGTCGGTCGGTCGTCGCTCATTGCTCGTTAATCCTCAAAATTCACCCTTATATGGATCGGAAATGTCCAGGCCCGCCAGTATGTCGCGTTCCATCTGCTCCATTTGTTCCGCTTCAACCGACTCAATGTGGTCGAAACCGAGCAAATGCAAGGCCCCATGAATCAACATATGGGCCCAGTGATGATATAAATCCTTGTTCTGTTGTGCCGCCTCACTCGCGACCACGGCAGCACAGATTACCAGGTCGCCGAGCAAGAAGTTCATTTCTTCGGCCGGCACGCCCGGTGGCAGTTCAAACGGGAAGGACAGCACATTTGTTGGGCTATCTTTGCCACGGTACTGCCCGTTCAATTCCTGGCTCTCAGCCTCCTCTACGATACGCACGCTGATCTCGGCCGAGTCCAGTCGACCGGCCAAGGCCGCTTCCAACCAACCGGTCACTTGCGCCTCGGAGGGCAGGTTGGGTTGTTGGCTGGCTTGTTGCAAATCGAGGGTCAGATTCATCATTGCCCCTTGGCTTCGTAGGCTTCAACTATGCGTTGCACCAATGGATGGCGCACAACATCGCTGGAGTGGAAATGGGTAAAGCTAATGCCGGGTACCGCTTCGAGCACCTCTAAAGCATGCTTTAGGCCGGACGGTTGACCCTTTTGCAGGTCCGTCTGGGTAGGGTCGCCGGTAATGATGGCGGTGGAGCCAAAGCCAATACGGGTTAAAAACATCTTCATCTGTTCTCGGGTGGTGTTTTGGCTTTCGTCCAGAATAATATAGGAGTGGCTCAGGGTGCGTCCACGCATGTACGCCAAGGGCGCGACCTCGATCACATTATGTTCAATCATCCGAGCGACCTTTTCGAAGCCGAGCATATCATAGAGGGCGTCGTAAAGCGGTCGTAAATAGGGGTCGATCTTCTGACTAAGATCGCCCGGTAAAAAACCCAGCTTTTCACCGGCCTCTACCGCCGGTCGGACCAGTAAGATTCGCCGTACCTCATCTTTCAATAGAGCCTGCACGGCGCAAGCGACCGCCAGATAGGTTTTTCCGGTGCCAGCCGGACCAATACCAAAGTTGATATCGTGATTGAGCACGTTGTGGACATAGAGCTTCTGATTAGTGCCTCGCGGGCGCACCACCAATTTTGGGGTGTGTACTAGATAGAGCTTGTCATCATGCAGCTTGTTGGCGCCGGTTCGAGTGCGGTTGGCGTCAACTTCGGACGGTTGCAGAAACAGATGGATCGCATCGGGGGACAGATCTTTGCCACCCTTAGTCTCGCGATACAGGCGTTTGAGAATGTTTTCCGCCGCAATCAACTGTTCGGGATCGCCAGTAAGCTGAAATCGATTTCCCCGATTGGACAGACCAATGTCGAGCCGGCTGGCGATTTGGTTTAGGTTGTTATTAGCCAGACCACAGAGGGTTGCGAGTCGTTGTGGATTGTCGGGTTCCAGCGTGAATAGACGTTCTGATAAAGCCACCAATGGCTTGCCTTCAGGGGGTGGGGTGTTCAAATTGCTGTAATCCTCATGACTTTTGCTCAAGCATACCCATCGGATCGCACATGTCAAAAAGTCTTTAAGGCGTGCGCTGATCTGCCACACCATTTCGACCTTGCCGCGAACAAACCGTGGCCAGACTCTAGCGAGTGCTGACCACCTAGACGATCCGGTTAAGACCGAGTTTCAATAGGCCAGATCGACGTGCATTACTTCGCCGCGCAAACTGTTGGCGAAGGCTTCGGTAATACGGACCTGGACGAACTTGCCAATCACGCTTGAATCGTCACACACAAAATAGGTGTTGCGATTGTTCTCGGTGCGGCCATAGAGGTCTTCAGGGTTCCGATCGGACCGACCGGTGACCAGGATGATCTGGGTCGTGCCGACCATGCGCCGGCCGATCGCGGCGGCCTGTTGGCTGATGCGTTGCTGCAGTATCTGTAACCGCTCTTTCTTGACCTCCGTGGAGGTGTCATCGGGTAGCTCTGCAGCGGGTGTGCCGGGGCGAGAGCTGTAGATGAAGCTGAAGGAATGGTCGAAGCCGATGCGTTGAATCAAATTCATGGTATCGGCAAAATCGGCGTCGGTCTCACCGGGAAAGCCGATGATGAAGTCGGATGAAAAGCTTATGTCGGGCCGATTGGCGCGGATGCGTTCCATCTTGTCGACATAGGCCTCAACCACATGGCCGCGTTTCATGGCGGCCAATATGGTGTCCGAGCCGCTTTGCACCGGTAAATGCAGATGACTGACCAGTTCTGGCACCTGGGTATAGGCATTGATTAGGCTGTCACTGAATTCGACCGGGTGACTGGTGGTGAAACGGACCCGATCGATGCCATCAATCTGAGCCGCTAGGGCAATCACATCGGCCAGATCGGCTTCCTGCTGGTCATGACGCATACCCTGATAGGCATTGACGTTCTGTCCCAGGAAGTTAATTTCACGCACGCCTTGGCTGGCCAGGTGAGCGACCTCAGCAATCACGTCATCAAACGGCCGGCTAACTTCTTCACCACGAGTATAGGGGACAACACAGAAGGTGCAGTATTTTGAACAGCCTTCCATGATAGAAACAAAAGCGCTTACCCCGTCACTTGTGGGAGCCGGCAGGTGGTCGAATTTCTCGATTTCTGGGAAGGTAATGTCGACTAGGGCAATATTATTTTTGCTCAGTTTGGCGGCCGCATCGCTGGCGTCGATCATGCCCGGTAAGCGATGCAAGGTTTGGGGACCGAAAATCAGGTCGACATGGGGCGCTCGTTTGGCAATATTATCCCCTTCCTGTGAGGCCACGCAGCCGCCGACACCAATTTTCAAACCGGGTTTTTTATCCTTTAGTTTTTTCCAACGACCCAGCTGATGAAAGACCTTTTCTTGGGCTCTCTCGCGAATGGAACAGGTGTTGAGCAGAATCACATCCGCCTCGTTTTCATCCTGAGTCAATTCATAGCCATGGCTGTCGCCGAGCAAATCTGCCATGCGGGATGAATCGTATTCATTCATCTGACAACCGTGGGTCTTAATAAACAGTTTCTGGGTCATTGGGTCTCAAAAAGGTGGTTTTTCTAGGCGCGCAATTGTACCTGTCCCGAGCGTAAATCGAAACAATCTGTGTGAAAATGACTGCCGATGTGTAGACTCAAAGGCTTCTAAATGACCGGCTGAACGCAAATTAATGACTACTAACCAGGCCAAGACGGTATTTCGGGTGATCTTTGTTAATCAGGACAAGGTCTATGAGGTGTATTGCAGCCATATATATCAAAGTGAAATGTACGGTTTTATCGAGATAGAAGAGCTGATCTTTGGTGAACGCAGTCAACTGGTGGTTGATCCCAGTGAGGAGAAACTACAGCAAGAGTTTGCTGGGGTCACCCGATCCTTCGTGCCGATGCATGCGATTGTGCGTATCGATGAGCTCGAGAAAGAAGGAACACCGAAAATCAGCGATGCCAAAGGCACCAATGTCAGTGCCTTTCCGTCGGTGTTGCCGCCCAGGCGCGGTAACTGATGTGCACGAGGCAAGGCACTCAATGGGTCACCGGTAGATAATATTATGGCATTCTGTGTTGTTATTCGGCTTTGCGGCCTAATATAGTTAAAAAGGTTTGATTCATAAGAGGGTTGTCTATGGTCTTTTCAAGTTTGCTTGTTATCGCTGTGTGTTATCTCGGTTGGTCCAGTCTGCAACCAAAACGCCAAGCCATCCGTATTCGCCCGTCAGATCAACGACGAGATCGTCGCTAAAGCCAGTCGGGTCATTGCAGCACGAAAGTTGTTAAGAATTGTGCGTTTGGTTGATTATTGATCAATTAACTTTATAATCTCGCGCTTTATTCTCGACAAAGGTGTCATGTCAATTGAAAATTTATGCTGTCGGTATGTTACTACTAGGATCGCTGTCGATCGTGTCGAGCCAGGCATGTAGTGAATCTGCGCTGCCATCCTATGTGCTCACCGAGCAGAGCGACTTGCCCGATATGGCCAGTATTCAAGATGTTGACCAAAAGAAGCAGACCTTTTTCGAATTCCTTCAGCCTATCGTCGCGCAAATTAACGAAAAGGTACAAGCCGAGCGGGCTTGGCTCAAGGTCGTCGAGGCTAAAATCCGGCGCGGCGATAAGCTTGGTCGGTGGCAAACGAACTTTATGAGCGATTTGGCAGATTATTATAAGGTCGATGAAGCCCTCGGTTCGAAGCCATTCTTCAGTGCGTTGTATCACCGGGTCGACACCCTACCAACATCCTTGGTGTTGGCGCAGGCTGCGAATGAAAGTGCCTGGGGCACCAGTCGATTTGCCGTAGAAGGTAATAACCTATTCGGCCAATGGTGTTTTAGCGAGGGCTGCGGCTTGGTGCCATCGGAGCGCGATAACAGTGCCCGGCACGAGGTAAAAAAGTTTGCCTCGATTCACGCCTCGGTAGCCGGTTACTTTCGCAATCTAAACACCCACCAAGAATACCAACCGTTACGTCAAATTCGCTCCGAATTGCGCTACCTGCAGATACCGATCGACAGCACCTTTATCGTTTGGGGTCTGGAAGGTTACAGTATTCGCGGTGAGCCCTATATTCGCGAGCTGATCAGCATGATCGACCACAACAAGCTGCAAGCCTTCGATCGACCGGCCTTTTACGCTAAAAACGATGTCCAAGTGACTTTTGACTAGCAAGGTGACCATCTAGACTTGAACTTAGTGCCCTAAATAGCGTAAAACGAACATCAATCACTACCGATAGGAGTCGGGCATGTTTACCGGAATCGTACAGAATTGCACGGCACTCAAAATAGAGCAGACGCTCGACCAATTTAAGTCCTTTTCGATCAGCCTGACCGAGCGCCAAGCAGATAATTTGCAGACTGGCGCCAGCATCGCTTTGAATGGCGTGTGTTTAACGGTGACTCGGATCGAACAGGGACGTGCGTATTTCGATGTCATGATGGAGACCTTACGCGCGACCAACCTTGGTCAACTGGACGATGGTGCCCTGGTCAATGTAGAACGCGCCGCGCGCATGGGAGATGATATAGGTGGCCATCTGATGTCCGGTCATGTCGCCTCGACGGCGGCCCTCATTGCTATTGACCGGCCCGCCAATAATTGGATTCTTTGGTTCGCCGTCAGCCCTCAACAACGTCGTTACCTCTTCAGTAAGGGCTTCGTTGGTCTCAACGGCTGCAGCCTGACCATCGGTGAGGTTCAAGCTGACCGCTTCAATGTGTATCTGATACCCGAGACACTGGCGGTGACCACCTTCGATCAGGCCCAGGTGGGCACGCTGATCAACCTGGAGTTCGACGCGCACACCCAGGCGATTGTCGATACCCTTGAGCGAATGAAAGGCGAGGGCGCGTTGTGATCGGCAGCGCATCCCTAGCCGACGGCTTGTCACTGCAATGTCGGGCCTTTGATCGACTCGACAACCAGAGTCTCTACGATCTGCTCGCACTGCGCATTGCGGTATTTTGTGTTGAACAGAACTGCGCTTATCAGGATGCCGATGGCAAGGATGCTTTGGCCTGGCATCTGTTGGCCCATCGCCATGGCGAATTGGTTGGCACCGCCCGTCTGCTGATGCCCGGGGTGTCTTATCCGGATGCCTGTTCCATCGGCCGGGTCGCTAATCGAGCCGATCAACGCGGGCAAAAAATTGGTCAACAGCTCATGGCCTTTGCGATCGCGCAGTGTGAACAGCTGTTTGCGAACTATCCGATTCGGATTGGCGCGCAACACTATCTGATCGGTTTTTACCAACAATTTGGTTTTGTGTCTCAGGGTGAAAGCTACCTCGAAGACGGTATCGTGCATATCCAGATGGAACGACCGGCAATCGCCTAGGCCTATTCCGCCAAGATCCGATCGACGAACACCATATGGTCTTGGGCCAGTGACCGAGCTTTATCGGGCTTACGATAATAGATGGCTTCAAATAGGGCAGTATGCTGACGCATCAGGCGCAGCCGAGTCTCCGGTCGTTTCGCCAAGGAGCGAATATTGAGGGTAACGTTTTCGCGCAGCAGGGCAAACAGGCTGGTCAGACTGTGTGCCAATATTCGGTTGCCACTGGCCTCCGCAATGGTTAGGTGAAAGCGAGCATCGGCCAGGCCCTCAGCCTTTAGATCATCCTTCTGATGCACGTGTTTTAAATGCCGATGGGCCCGTTCGATGGCTTTAAGCTGATCCGGCGTGGCACGCGACGCTGCTAGAAAGGCGCATTGGGCCTCAATCGCAAAACGATATTCGCGCAATTCGTCATGACTGGGACTGAAATGCTCATTCAGCGCCGTCTCGATGATCAGTCGCTCGGTCGGTTGTGGATCGCTGACAAAGTGGCCGCTACCGGGAAGGCTATAGACTACCCCCTGTTGCTTCAAGGTCACCAACGCTTCACGCACCGTCGCGCGGCTGAGGCGCAAACTCTCCGACAGTTGTCGCTCCGACGGTATCCGTTGGCCCGGATGCCAGTGGCCTGCGCTCAGTTGTAGGAGCATATAATCGGATACTTGCTGGAGTCGATTCAAATTGGTCTGACCGCTTAAGGGGTAATAGGTTTATACGGGCTTCATAGGGGTCGATTCAAGCAGCTTAGCGCCTAATTGCGACTAAAGTACGGTCTTGTCTGCCAAATTAACCGGTTTTTAGGCATTATGATCAGATCAACACCCTACATCGAGCCAAGGTAACCGCCATGCAATTTGACGCCTTTATGACTGAGATTCACCAACTGTTGCCCAGTGAGCGAATCATCAGCGACGAATTTCGGCGTTTTGCCTTCAGTACCGATGCCAGCTTTTATCGCATGTTGCCGCGCTTGGTGGTTTTGGCGGACAACGAAAGTGAGATCAGCGCTCTACTGTTGCTCGCGGCTCGTTACGAGGTGCCGATGACCTTTCGTGCTGCGGGTACCAGTCTGTCCGGCCAAGCCGTAAGCGACAGCGTGCTGGTTATGCTGACCGATAACTGGTCCGGCTTGCGCATTGAGCCCCTCGGTGAGCTAATCCATCTACAACCTGGCGTCATTGGGGCCGCGGCCAATAAGGCCTTAGGCGTTTATGGTCGCAAGATAGGGCCGGATCCGGCGTCCATCCAAGCCTGTAAAGTCGGCGGCATCGTCGCGAATAATGCCAGTGGCATGTGCTGCGGTACCCGCCATAACAGTTATCACACCCTTAAGGGTTTACGCCTCATCCTGGCCGATGGTGCGCTGCTTGATACCCGTGACAGTGATAGTGTTGAGCGCTTTCGCGCAACCCACAGCGACCTATTGGTCGGCATCGGTCAGCTGCGCGATCAGCTCTTGGCCGATGACCCACTGGTGCAACGGGTGCGCCATAAATATCGGCTCAAGAACACCACCGGTTACGGTCTCAATGCGTTGCTCGACTACAGCGATCCAATCGATATTTTGGCGCATCTGATGGTCGGCTCAGAGGGCACACTGGGTTTTATTGCCGAGGTTAGCCTGGCAACGGTTGAGGATCACGCCCATCGCGCCTCCGCAATGGTTGCCTTTGCCAACTTACAGCACTGCGCCGAGGCGGTCGCCTTACTGAAAACGGTGAACGTCGACGCGGTGGAATTGCTCGACGCTAGATCGTTGCGCGCCGTGCAGCATATGCCGGGTCTGCCGGCCTTTAGCCATACCCTACCGGATAAGGGCGGCGTGTTACTGATCGACGTCCGCGGTGTCGATCTGGCCACCCTACAGGCCAATATTAGCCAGGTTGAGGCGGCCTTGGCGCCGGTTGCAGTGCTCGCCAATACCGGCTTTTCAACGGATCAGCACCTGATCGATGGTTACTGGCAAATTCGCAAGGGTACCTTTCCCGCAGTCGGTGCCGTGCGCCCGGTCGGCACGACGGTGATCATTGAGGACGTCGCCTTCCCGATCGATCGTTTGGCCGAGGGGGTCGATCGACTGCAGCAACTGTTCGACCGGTTCAATTATTCTGAGGCGATTATTTTTGGCCATGCCTTAGAAGGCAATTTGCACTTTGTCTTCACCCAGGCCTTCGACCGGCCCGATGAGATTGCCCGCTATCGCGACTTTATGGCTGCGGTGACTCAGATGGTGGCAATCGATCTGAGTGGGTCGCTCAAGGCGGAGCATGGTACAGGGCGCAATATGGCGCCTTTTGTTGAGTTGGAATGGGGCGAGGATGCCTTCGGCCTAATGAAGCAGATTAAGGCACTACTGGACCCCAGTACTATCTTGAATCCGGGTGTGATCATCAATGATGATCCGGACGCCCACATCCAGCATCTCAAAACTCTGCCCCCCGCCGATGAGATCATTGACAGTTGCATCGAATGTGGCTTTTGTGAGCCCGTTTGCCCGAGTAAGAGTCTCAGTTTAACCCCCCGCCAACGCATCGCGGTCTATCGTGAGATGGCGCGAAAGCAGCTTGTTCAAGAGCCGATACCGGCCGAGTGGGACGCCCAATTCCAGCATCTAGCGGTAGATACCTGTGCCGCAACCGGGCTGTGTGAGGTGCGTTGTCCAGTGGGAATCAACACTGGCAGTCTGGTATTGAAGATTCGCGCCAAGAACAATCAGCCCTATCGCTGGCTGGCACAGGGGTTAGCTCGCCATTATGCTGCTTTGGCCGGTTTGACCCGGTCTGCATTGTGGTTGGCCAGTGGGACGCAACGGATCTTGGGGGCTGCGCGCCTCGAGGCTTGGTCGGGCGCGGTGCGCGGTTGGACCGGGCAACGTACTCCGCTCTGGCTGGCGACTACCCCAGGACGTGCTAAACCCATATATGCGCGCAATGAGCGCGTCGACCCCGGGGCCAGTAATACCATCGTCTATTGGGCGTCCTGCGTCAGTCAATCGATGGGTAAGTCAATTACCGACGATCGCCAGTCTATTCCGACAGCGGTGCGCAGCGTGCTTAAAAAAGCACAATTGCATGTTGTTTACCCTCAGCCTACTCGCGGTCTGTGCTGCGGCCAGCCGTTTCACGCCAAGGGTCACGGCGCAGTTGCGCAGCGGATGATGAATGAAGTGCTGGACGCCCTCTGGGAAGTCTCCGGTGGCGGTCGCTACCCGGTTCTGTCCGACACCAGCCCCTGTTCGTTGCAGCTGCGCGACCAGGCCCTGCAAAGGGGTATTCACCTTTATGACAGCAGTGAATTTATCGATAAGTTCCTTTTAAACCGATTGCATATCGACCCGGTCACGGAACGAGTTGCCGTCCATGTGACCTGCAGTACCCAAAAGCAGGGTCTGGAAAAAAGTATGCAGCGAGTGGTTAAGCACCTTGCGCCGAACTGGGTACAACCTGAGGGGATTGCCTGCTGTGGCTTTGCCGGTGATAAGGGTTTTAGGCAGCCAGAGCTCAATGCCTCAGCGCTGAAGACCCTAGCGCCCCAGGTCAGTGACTGTGCCTTTGGTGTATCGACCAGCCGGACCTGCGAGATTGGCCTCAGTAAGCACAGCGGCCTGACCTACTATTCACTGTTTGAGGTGCTCGATAAACAGTCTAAGACCTTTCCGGAGTTAAACACGCAGACCTGATTGACGGTGGTCGGAACAAGGAGGGAGAGTTGACCGGAGACAGGGTAAGCTGTCTCCGGAGCCTGCTTAGGCCTTGATAAATGGATTGAGTATCCAGCCCAAGGGGCCAGTTAAGCGGACGGGTGCCTCGACCACAGACAACAACCAGCAATCACCATCGGCATCAGCCTGCGGCGAGTGGTGATGTTCGGTCGACAGGGTAATGAAGTCACCAACGCCATAGGATCCCATTTGGTCGGAAAAGCCACCCTCAATCACCAAGCTTATTTCATGACCACGATGGGTGTGTTGCGGCACTCGACAACCTGCCTTCATATGATGCAGACCAAGCGTCAGCCCCTGTTCGTCGGTTAATAACTGACTTACGCGTAAATTTTTCATCGGCTTCTTCCAGCACAGCGCGTCAGTGCCGTGGGCCATTAGCTTTTCCACCACCGGGGGAAAGCGAGATGGTACAACGCGCGTGGTGCTAGGCCTCGATACCGGTTGTCTGACAATACGCTCCATCAGGGTCTCAAAACCGTCTTTGGCCATTGTGACTTCTGCCTGCTGCTCGAATAATACCGCAGCGACACTTTCATATTCGACGACCTGTCGCAGGCAATCTTTGCAAAAATGCAGATGGGCCGACACAGCAATGTTCATCGCAGCTGAGCCGACGCCGCTGGAAAACTCGATTAACTTATCGCTACTTGGATGCCATAGAGTCACAGTTCATTTACCCCCATGGTTAGTTTTAATTTTTGCATCGCCAGCCGAACCCGGCTCTTGACGGTACCCAGTGGTAAATTCAATTCGTTTGCCACCTCTTGATGACTCTTATCTTCTAAGAAAACCTTGGCTACAATCTGTTTTTGTTCCGGCGGCAAATGGCGCAACTCACGATTGACGTTTTTTTGAATTCGGGTATCACGAATTTCGCCAAACAAATCAGTATCGCTGGTGAGCTCCCATACATCGTCTGCATTGAGGTCATTTTGATATTTACGAAGTCGGCGCAGGATATCGATACGCTGATTCCGGGCTATAGTAAATATCCAGGTGGAGGGGGCTGCTTTGCGGCGATCAAAGAGGTGGGCTTTGCGCCAAATAGACAACATCACCTCTTGGGCCAGTTCTTCTGGCAAATGGTCGCCCTGATAACTCAAGCCAGATGAAATTCCAAACGACTTTATAAGCGGCGAAAAATGCGTATAGATCGCTTCAAAAGCACGTGTGTCTTGGCTCTGCGCGACCTTTTCCAACTGATTGGCAAAGTGTTCGCGGAGTTCGATCTGTTGTTGCGTCATCACCCGACCTATGTTGTCGCGACCTGTTTTAATAGCTGCGCTCGCCATCGTAAGCCCTTGTCAATAACAGTTGCTTACTTTACGAGTACCTGAATTTACTGGATCATTTTTTAAGCTGTTCTTTTATCCATTTGAGCAGTTTTTTGCTGTTTTTACCGCCGGCAATCGGTGCGGCCGGATCGTCCGGTTGCTCCTTCTTGGCCGCTCGCACTATATTGCGAAAGGTTTGCCGATCTGTATCCGGATAGGTTTCGAACCACTCCGCATCGGCCGCTTCGGTCTTGATCAGCTTTTCGCGCCAATATTCGGCTTGATTCTGGACCCGAAGATAGAGGTCTGAGGATGGGTCGAGACGATCAAGTTCGCGCTGAATGCCCTCGATATCGGAGACACGCATGATTTTGCCGATATATTGCAGGTGACGACGCATCGCCTCATTGCTTTTTATCCGCTTGCTCTCTTCGATGGCAGCGAGCAGTTCATCGTTGAGGGGGAATTTGGCCAACTTGCTTTTTTTAATGCCCAGTAAACGCTCACCCATGGCCTGCAGTCGGTGGCTATCGCGTTTCATTTCAGACTTACTGACCCATTCAATATCGTCGTGGGTATCGTCAAATTCGTTCATGTACTTACATGCCTTATAGTAAAAAAAGTGTTGCTAAGCCTAAAAATGTCAAAAAACCGAAAACATCGGTCAATGTCGTCAAGATCACGCTGCCGGACAAAGCCGGGTCTATGTTGGCGGCCTTAAGAAAAAAAGGCAGCACGGTACCAGAGAGCACAGCAATGCAAATATTGACCAAAATTGCCGCAGCGATGACCAAGGACAATGATACTTGATGATACCAGAAGAAGGTGATGACGCCGATAACAATAGCCCACAGACTGCCATTAATGAGGCCAACGCCCAATTCCCGCAGGACCAGCCAGGTTAAATTGGATTGGCCAATGTGGCCGGTGGCCATGCCTCGGATCATTAGCGTTAGGGTTTGGCTGCCGGCGATACCGCCCATGCTGGCGACAACAGGGCTCAATACTGCCAAGGCCACTATTTGTGCAATTGAGGCTTCAAATTGACTCATTACTAGGGCGGCAATAAAGGCCGTCGCCATATTAATACCCAGCCAGACGGCCCGGTCTTGGCTGCTCTTTACAATGGGGGAATAGGTGTCATTTTCTTCATCGAGGCCGGCCATGCTCATCATATTGTGCGCCGCACTATCGCTAATTACATCGACCACGTCATCGATGGTAATACGACCAATGACGATGCCGTCGTCGTTTATGACCGGGGCTGACACCAAATCTTGACGCTCAAATAGACGTGCGACCTGTTCCTCATCTTCGCCGGCTCGGATGCCCTTGATATCGGTGTTCATGATATCTGAGACCAGGCTAGACGGTTTGGCGGTGAGTAGAACCGTTAGCGCGAGTGAGCCTTGGTAATGGAACTGACGATTGGTCACCCAGAGGCGATCCAAGGCGTCTGGAAGCGATATTTTGCGTAAATAACGCAACACCGCTGCGACCGTTACATCGCCACGAACGGTCACCATATCGGTGGTCATCAAACCGCCGGCGGTGTCCTCTGGGTAGGCCAATAGCCCTTCAACTTGCGAGCGCTCCTCCGGTGCTAAGAGCTGGAGAACTCGACTGGACCGGCCTTCGGGCATTTGTTGCAGCAGATCCGCGAGGTCATCGTTATCGATGTCGTGCGTGGTTTCAACGATTTCCTCGGCTGACATGCGGGCCAGGAATGACTGCTGAATGTCCTCATTCAGGTGTGTTAGCACCTCGCCTTGCAACGCTTCGGCGACAAAATCCCACAGGGTCAGGCGATGTTTATGAGGGGTGGTCTCCAAAAGGTGCGCGATATCACCAACCGCTATATCTGCGTTGATTAAAATCGACACTAGGTCCAGGTCGGCCTTTTCCAGTGCCGCACCCAATTGTTGTTTGTGTGAATTTAATTGTCCGTCGGTTAGGCTGGCAGGCATAAGGTATCTCTGTGATCAGGCGGGGTTCGTGAGTTATTCGCCCTCGTCGAAAAAGTTATTTATCAGGGTCTCGATCGCTGTCCAGGCTAAGACCTCATCGCTGCCATCTATTTCAAAGGTCAGGGCAGTGCCCTTGGATGCCGCGAGCATCATAACGGCCATAATGCTTTTCGCATCGGCTTGTCGTCCGTCCTTATAGACCGACACCATGCTACCAAATTGGGATGCCGCCCCGACCAGTTTGGCGGCCGCGCGCGCATGCAATCCGAGTTTGTTAATGATGACAATCTCTTCTCTAATCACGCTGTATCCTGCCCCATGTCTCGGTGTCTGATTTGTGTGGTCGGGTATTTTTCTTTGAAGGCCGTCGTGAGCTCCTCAGCCAGATATACCGAGCGATGTTGGCCACCGGTGCAACCAATGGCCACGGTTAGGTAACTGCGTTGGTTGCGTTCGTGTTCCGGTAACCAGCGCTCCATAAAGCGCCGGATATCCTCAAACATGTCCGCCACTGCCGGTTCTCGGCGTAAGAACTCTTGAATAGGGCGATCAACACCGGTAAACATGCGCAAGCTCTTATCCCAGTATGGATTAGGCAGGCAGCGCACATCGAACACCATATCCGCATCTCTGGGTAAGCCATGTTTAAAACCAAAGCTCAGAAACTGCAACGCCAAACCGGTTGGTCGGTTGATTAGTCGGTCGCGGATCTGCACGCGCAGTTGCTGTACCGACAGGGTGCTGGTATCCAGCTTGAAGTCTGCCCCATCGGCGATGGGCGCTAAAGACAGCGTTTCTTGGGCAATCGCTTCGGCCAGCGAGTGGGCGTTGTCGGTTAATGGATGCTTACGCCGGGTCGCAGAAAAACGCTGTAACAGGATGGCTTCATCGGCATCGAGGTACAGTAGCTCTGGTTGAATTTTTGCACTGAGACTGCCTAAAATTTCGGGTAGGTCACGCAGACCCTCGGTGGAGACTCGGACGTCAATGCACACTGCTATCTGTTTATGAGGTGCGGACTCAGTCATCCATCTGACCAGTTCAGGCAATAAAGCTGGGGGTAAATTGTCGATGCAGTTAAAGCCGGCATCTTCAAGTGTATTTAAGACAGTCGACTTACCGGAACCGGAACGGCCACTAATCACTATTAGTCGGATTTTTTCAGAAGACATAGCCATTCTCAGTTTATTGCTTATTTGGGGCTCCTACAAATTGCTCATATAGGGCCATCGCGCTAGGACATTGGCGAATCAAAGCTAAAGACTTAGGGTCATTAACCTTTTCAACCACCATCGCCAGCAGCTGTAAATGTTCATCGGTAGCATCAATAGGGACCACCAGGGCAAAAACGAGATCCACTGGCTTGGCATCTATCGCTTGGAAATCAATAGGATTGGTCAATAAAACCAATGCCGCCGTGGGCTTGTCTAAGCCAACAAGGCGGCAATGGGGTATTGCAACGCCTGAACCTATACCGGTACTGCCCAACCGTTCACGAGCGATCAGTTGGTCAAACAACTCAACATCCGATACCCCAGTAAGCGTCTTGGACAGGCGCTCAGCAAGGGTTTGCAGTACCTTTTTTTTGCTCGCACCGAAGTCATCAACAAAGGTGCGTTCGGGGCGCAATACTTGGTCCAGAGGAATCATGCTTTCGTTATGACCCGTGGCTGCGTGAGACAGTTTTTTCTTTGTGCTTGATCAATTGACGGTCCAGTTTGTCATTCATTAGATCAATGGCGGCGTATAAATCGTCATGTTCGGCGTCTGCATGGAGTTGGGCGCCCTTGATGTTCAGCGAGCCTTCTGCTTTTTGTCTCTCCTTTTCGATACTGAGGGTGACCTGCACGTTGCCGATTTGGTCAAAATGTCGTTGGAGCTTTTCAAGCTTAGTTGAAACGTAGCTCTGGAGGGCTTCTGTTACCTCAACGTGATGGCCGCTGATATGAACTTGCATAGGCTGCTCCTCTTGCAGTTTTTACCTTTCCAGCCAGAGTGGGCTGGTACACAGGCGGTGGTCGAAAATGAGGCCACCGTCCACCGACAAACAGATGCCGGTAATCGTGAAACCGTTATGTAACTCATATTCTAACTATTGCGCTTCATTGCCAAAACTGCAAGGGACTTTTTAAAAAATTTAGGCTCTAAATCAAACTCTTACGTTCATTTGACGGTGGAATGTTCAATGACTCTCGGTACTTGGCGATGGTTCGTCGGGCGACCTGTATGCCCTGTTCACCGAGTAAATCGGCAATTTTAGAGTCACTCAGCGGTTTACGAGTATTTTCCGCGAGCACTAACTTTTTGATCAGTGCGCGAATCGCGGTGCTGGAACAGGCGCCACCGGTATCGGTGCTGACATGGCTACTGAAAAAGTACTTTAATTCGTATATACCACGGGGGGTGTGCATGTATTTTTGTGTGGTGACACGCGAAATGGTCGACTCGTGCATACCCACCACCTCTGCGATATCGTGCAGAACCAGCGGTTTCATTGCCTCATCGCCATAGTCCAAGAAGCCACGTTGGTGCTCAACGATGGTGGTGGCGACCTTGAGCAGCGTTTCATTTCGACTCTGCAGGCTCTTAATAAACCACTTAGCCTCTTGCAAGTGGTCCTTTAGGTAGGTGTTATCCGATGAATTGTCGGCCCGCTTGACCATCGAGGCGTAAGAGGAGTTGACCCGCAGTTTCGGCGCTATATCGGGGTTCAGTTCAACAAACCAACGATTGTTTTTGATGTCTTTGGTGACAATAACATCTGGTACTACGTACTCGGATTTGCCCGAGGCAATGCTATTGCCGGGCCGGGGATTGAGTGTTTGTATGAGTAGGAAGACTTCGCGCAGCTCGTTTTCCTTGATCCGCGCCTTGCGCATTATTTGCGCAAAGTCTTTGATGCCCAACAGCTCGATATGATTTTCGACGATGCGTATCGCCAGCGCTAAATAGGGTGTGTCCGTGGCGAGCTGCTTGAGTTGGATCGCTAGGCAGTCAGCTAGGTTGACCGCACAGACTCCCGGTGGGTCAAACTGTTGCAAACGGTGTAATACCGCATGGAATTCGTCTTCATCGAGCGGATCATCATCGGACGAGATGGCCACCATCAGACCTTCAAATATATCGGCTACGGGGCTCGACAAATAGCCTTCATCATCGACACTTTCCAAAATGGTTTCAGCAATGACCCGATCCTTATCGGTCATCGGGGTCAGGTTCAGCTGCCAGTAGAGGTGATCTTGTAGTGAGTCGGTCGTGCCATAGATGTTTTCGAGATTATAATCATCATCGCCGGACGGCAGCCCATGGCTAGTGGGTTGATGGGTGTAGATGTCGTCCCATGAGCTGTCTACTGCCAGCTCATCCGGAATGGTTTCCTGAACGGTCAGTTCTCGAGTGGAGTCATCGGTCTCAGTCTTAGCAACCTGACGGTCGTCATTATTGGGTGGCTCCTGAGTGTTGGCGTGTTCTGGAGCATCGGCATCGTCCTCCTTGACCTCGAGCATGGGGTTGGTGTCCAACGCCTGCTGAATTTCCTGCTGTAAGTCGAGCGTGGACAGTTGCAATAACTTAATCGCCTGCTGCAACTGCGGGGTCATCGTCAGTTGCTGGCTCATTTTAAGTTGTAAGGATGTCTTCATACTTGCTCAATACCCACCAAATGTGCTCCAACGCTAAAAATATCAAGGCCACCGCTTCGAATGTTATAAACGGAACTGATCACCTAAATATACCTCACGGACAGTTTGATTGCTGAGAACTTCTTCAGCGGAACCTTCCGCAATGATGTGACCATTGCCGACAATATAGGCCTTTTCACAAATATCGAGGGTTTCCCGAACATTGTGATCTGTAATTAAAACGGCAATGCCGCGTTTTTGTAGATGATAGATGATCGCCTTGATATCACCGACCGAAATAGGGTCGACACCAGCAAAGGGCTCATCCAGCAAGATCACCTTAGGTTCCATCGCTAAGGCCCGGGCTATTTCCACCCGCCGCCGCTCGCCGCCGGATAGCGCCATGCCCAAACTGGTGCGGATGTGGGTGACATTGAACTCGGCCAATAAGGACTCAAGCCGTTCATTCTGCTGTTGCTTGGAGAGGTCTTTTCGGGTTTGCAGGACGGCGAGGATGTTATCGGCAACCGACAGCTTACGAAAAATAGAGGCCTCTTGGGGCAGATAGCCAATGCCTTGGCGCGCCCGGGCGTGCATCGGCATATGGGTCACCGAAACACCGTTGATCGTCACATCGCCATGATCGGCGGCAATTAGACCGACGATCATATAGAAACAGGTGGTTTTACCGGCCCCGTTCGGACCCAGTAGCCCAACGATCTGGGCCTCTTCGACGGCGATGCTAACATCTCGAACAACTGGACGTTTTTTGTAGCTTTTGGCCAGATGGGTTGCTTCCAGTAAGGCCATTAATTCACGGCCTCAGGCTGAATGAGCAACTCTGCTTGCTTGCCGCCTGGCTGTCCGGTGATGGCGCGCTCGGACTCTATGGTCATAACCCCGGTGTCGGTCAAATAAATAATGCGCTCGCCCTCGGCTTTGTTGCCGACCTGAGTAACCTGTGCCTGACCCAGAGTGATAATCTTATTCTCGTTGGGGAAAAATTCGACCCGCAGGCCTTGTACTTGGACCATTTCACCGTCGGCCACAGGCTGGTCGAAGAGCCGCACCGGCTTGCCTTCGGCGAGTAAATAGGAAAGCTGATCGGACACTGGATCCGTTTCAATGGTGACCTTGTCAGCATAGATAATCAAAGCCCCCTGGGTGATAACCACCTGGCCAATTAAGACCGTCTTACCGCTATTGGCATCCATGGTGTTGGTATCGGCCTTGCCGGTAATGGGCTTGTTGCGATCTTCCGGCGTCGCTAGCGCCAAGCTTGCCGCGCAAAGACTGACTAACATCAGTAAGGCGGTTTTTTTACGACGGTTCATAAACAAAATTAACCTCCGATAGTAAGTTGATCACCGGTTCGGGTGCATCTAGTTGGACCGCCATGCCGACCGCATCAACGGTTTGTCTGCCCTTAACGATGGTTACCGCTAAGTCGGTGCTGATTAGCTGGCCCTGGTCGGAAACCCTCATAAACTCGCTCCCGACTCGAGTCGCAGGCGTACCGTTGAGTTGAGTTGCCACAACGTTGTGGCGGAATTCCATGTCGTCATTGGCCATAACCAGGGCCTGGTCGGCTCTGATATGCCACGTCTTTTGACCAGCATCGGTCAGGATCACCACCGGTTGACTCAACAGGCTCTGACCGCTGCTGTTGTACACCGACACGGTATCCGCGTCGACGGTCATAACCTTAGAACCCAGTTTATCGTAGCGCGTTAGGGCCATCCCGGTTACGTATATATCCGGTGAATCCGCCGGCAGCGATATCTGGTTTGTGACCTCAGCCGTCATCCGCTCATCACTGGACATAAGCAAGATTAGTAGTAGAGCAGCCAAACCTATCAGCACCATAAGCAGTAGCTTGCGATACATCATTAGGCCACGCCGGCTCTCAATATGTCGTGCATATGAATCACGCCGGCGACGATATTCTTATGGGTCACAACCAGCGAGGTAATCTTGTGCTCCTCCATCATATAAAGGGCTTGGGCGGCCAGCTGGTCAGCATCGATTGAGTGTGGTTTAGGGTGCATTACGGTCGAGATGGACGTCGCCGAAAAGTCTATTTTTTGATCAATTACCCGGCGTAAATCGCCATCGGTGAAGATGCCCAGCAACCGCCCGTCTTGCTGCACGGTGACCATGCCGAGGCTTTTCTGTGTCATCACCATTAGGGCTTCTGAAACGGAGGCGTCCGGATTAATGATCGGGATCTCATCACCATCGTGCATGATGGTTTCCACCTTGAGCAGTAATTTCCGGCCTAGGCTTCCGCCAGGGTGGGAAAAGGCAAAGTCTTCGGCGCTGAAACCACGCGCCTCCAGCAGGGCAATTGCCACGGCATCACCCATTACCAGGGCCGCGGTGGTCGAGGATGTCGGCGCAAGGTTCAATGGGCAAGCCTCTTGCTCGACCCCACAGTATAGATGCACATCGGACAGGGTGGCCAAGCTGCTGCTGTTATTGCCGGACATGCCAATAAGTGCGGCACCCAGCCGCTTGATCAGCGGCAGCAGAGAAACGATTTCGTTCACTTCGCCCGAATTGGATAAGGCGATAACGACATCTGCACCGGTAATCATACCCATGTCGCCATGACTGGCTTCACCGGGGTGGACAAAGAATGCTGGGGTGCCCGTGCTGGCCAGAGTGGCGGCTATCTTGTGGGCGATATGGCCGGATTTACCCATGCCCGTGACCACAACGCGACCCTTACACCCGAGCAATAACAAGCAGGCTTGGTTAAATTGGTCATCCAGGGCCTGTTCCAGTGTGGTCAAGGCCGAAATTTCCAGCGCAAAGGTTCGTTTTGCGATGGCGAGAAAGTTGGTATTGGTCATATATTACACAGCGGTTGCGGCCAGAAATACGATGTAGCCATAGACTGCATAGCTTACCACAAAAAACGTGCCAAGATAGCGACCCAGTTTCGCATTACGCTTGCCTTGGATAAAAAGAGCGGCAAAGAGGACCAGGCTAATGGCCAACATAAACCAATAATCGCGGTTAAAAACCTCAGCGGCAAAACCGCCTGGGGCAATTAGCCCCGGCACGGCCAATACGGCGAGGAGATTAAATATATTGGAACCCAAGATATTGCCGATCGCTATATCATGGTGTTTCTTTAGTGCGCTGGCCACCGATGCTGCCAGTTCAGGCAAGCTGGTGCCGATGGCGATAATGGTTGCACCGATAATGGCTTCACTGATGGCGTATTGATTGGCGATACCAACAGCACCCCAAACCAGCAGGCGGGCACTGCCAATCAGCACGGCCAAGCCCAGCACAAATAACACCAAGGCCTTGCTGTTGGTCATGTCGCTGGGGATGTCTTCTTCGAACTCAGCGTCACTGCCATTGGCTCGTTTATGCTGAACATAGATCCAAGCCAAAAACACCGCCAGGCACAGAACAAGGCTCAGGGACTCGATAAAGCCGATAATATAGTTGAACAATACCAAGCCGGCGAGAATGGCAACGCCGAGCATGATTAAGTTCTCATTGATGATCAAGCGCTTGCTGATTGGAATGGGCGCAATCAACGCAGTGATGCCGAGCACTAGGCCGATGTTGGCAATGTTAGAGCCGATGGCATTGCCCATGGCAATCTCAATCTTATCGTCCAGCGCGGCAAAGATGGCGACAATAATTTCCGGTGCCGATGTGCCGAGCGAGACAATGGTGACGCCGATGATAATGTGCGGCACGCCAAAGTTATTCGCGATAGCGGCACTTCCGGCTACGAATCGATCGGCACTGAGAACCAGTAAGATAAGCCCGGCCAAAATAGCCAAGGAAAAGATCAACATAATGTACTGCCTAAAGTTTTAATCCCGCGCATTTAACGGGCTTTGCGTCCAGAATGCAATCCTGTGACGGCAAATTACGCTAGAATTGGACACTGGCTTCATCACAGGTTCGTCTCTAGACTGTTATGATTGCTGCCAAAATGAATCTAGGAGAGTGAAATGCGTAAGATATTAGCTTTTATGGGCCTGGCGGGTCTATTAATGGCCATGCCCAGCCATCTTTTTGCTCAAGATGGGGCCAAGGCGGCAGATGAAACGGTGCGCGAGGGAGTTCAATCTATCCTGACTGTGGTGCGCAAGTATGCCGGTAGTGAGGATGAGGCGGCTCGACAAGCTTATCTTGACGAGGTGACCGAATTGCTCGAGCCGGTCATTGGCTATTCAGTCATTGCCCGAAAGGTCATGGGCGAAGCCTATAGTGTGGCTACCCGAGCGCAAAAAATTCGTTTTTTGGAAGTCTTTAAACGCAGTATGGTCAACACCTATGCCGGCGGCATTTATGCCTTTGGCGCCTTTGAGGTCAATCTATTGCCGAGTCAGGACGATAAAAAAGATACCCTGCGCAATACCCGTGTGTATATGGAAGTTATATCGCCTGATGGGCCCAAATACCCGTTGGTGCAGAGTGTGTACTACAGCCGGAAGTCGGATGACTGGAAAATGCAAAATGCCATCTTTAACGGCATTAACCTAGGGGTGACCTTCCGTACCCAATTCGAACAGCTCTACAGTGAGGCTGGAGGTGATCTGGATGCGACTATCCTGGCTTGGGAGCGAATTACTGAAGACGCCTATAAGAGCATTCGTTTTAGAGAGTAAGCGGACTGGGGGCCCAAAAGCCTGCCTTTGGGTGTATACTGTGGCAAATTTTGCGAGCCAGTACAGAGCACAGTGTTTTTCATATCGATATGTGCCTCTATTACGTATATTCTTGCCCCCTTTATTCTGATGATGAGACCCCTCTATGACCGTTGATGACGTAACCGCACTGCTTGATATTGCTTTCCCCGATGCACAAATTGCAGTCGAAGGCGAGGGTGCTAAGTTTGCGCTATCGATCGTTGCCGAGGCCTTTGCCGGAAAACGTCCCGTGCCGCGCCAACAGATGGTCTACGCAGTGTTAAACGACCAGATCGCGTCCGGTGAAATTCACGCCGTGTCGATGAAATTACAATCACCTTCCGAAGTTTCTTAAGGATCAGCTCAGTGGATAAATTACTTATTACCGGCGGCGCCAAGCTGAACGGCGAAGTTCGCATCTCAGGTGCTAAAAATGCCGCCTTGCCGATCCTAGCTTGCACCCTCTTAACTGAAGAAACCGTGACCCTGAGCAATCTGCCTCATCTCAATGATATTACAACCTTGATCGGTCTGCTCGGCTGCATGGGGGTGAACGTTACTCTGAATGAAGATATGAGTGTCGATGTTTGCGCCGGCACCATTACCGAATACACGGCACCCTATGAGTTGGTGCGCACCATGCGGGCCTCTATTTTGGTGCTGGGGCCGCTGTTGGCCCACTTTGGTGAAGCCAATGTATCGCTGCCCGGCGGTTGCGCCATTGGCAGTCGGCCGGTGGATCTTCACATCCGTGGTATGGAAGCCATGGGCGCACAGATTATTGTCGAAGACGGCTACATTCGAGCCAGTTGTGACGGTCGTTTGAAGGGCGCACGGATCTATTTTGACACCGTGACCGTGACCGGCACTGAAAACCTCCTGATGGCCGCAACCCTGGCCGATGGCATTACCGTGCTGGAAAATGCCGCCAAAGAACCAGAGGTTATCGATCTGGCTAAATGCCTCATCGCCATGGGCGCCCGCATCGAAGGTGCCGGGACCGACACCATTACCATTGAAGGCGTCGAGCGCTTACACGGTTGTCATCATCGGGTTTTGCCCGATCGTATCGAAGCCGGTACCTATCTGGTGGCCGGTGCGGTCGCCGGTGGCTGTGTGCGCATTCGAGATGTGATCCCGGAGCACTTAGACGCCGTATTGGTAAAGCTACGCGAAGCCGGAGCTCATATTGAATGTGGTCCCGATTGGGTCGAAATCGATATGAAAGGCGAGCGAGTCAAAGCTGTGGATATTACCACCGCGCCTTATCCAGAGTTTCCTACGGATATGCAGGCCCAGTTTACCGTGTTGAACTCGGTCGCGATTGGCACCGGAACGGTCGAAGAAACGGTCTTTGAAAACCGTTTTATGCACATCAATGAGCTTGAGCGGATGGGCACTAAGGCCTATATTCGCGGTAATTCGGTGACCATCGAGGGGTGCTTGAAACTCAAGGGTGCACCTGTGATGGCGACTGACTTACGTGCGTCGGCGTCGCTGGTCTTGGCCGGTCTGATTGCCGAGGGTGAGACGCTGGTCGACCGGATCTACCATCTTGATCGCGGTTATGAGTGTATCGAAGAAAAGCTGGCCGGCCTGGGTGCAACCATCCGCCGAATTTCCGGCTGATCGAGCTCGACAGAATACATTTTCTCATAGACCCATAGGCGCTCAACAGCGCCTTTCGGATCTATAGAGCCTGACTAAACAGATTAGCGAGTTACCATGCAACGAAGTGCTGAGAGCATCACCATTGCCCTGTCCAAGGGGCGGATTTTAAAGGAAACCTTGCCGCTATTTGCCGCAGCCGGTATTGAGCCCCTTGAGGATGTGCATACATCCCGTAAACTTATTTTTGAAACTACGCAGCCCAACGTATATTTCATCATTATCCGGGCGGTGGACGTGCCGACCTATGTTGAATATGGGGTCGCAGATCTGGGTGTCTCCGGCAAGGACGTGCTGATGGAGCACGGTGCCGAAGAGATGTATGAGTTACTCGATTTGAATATTGCCAAGTGCCAATTGATGACGGCCAAGATGAAGGATGTGGCCCTCCCGGCAGGTAGGTTAAAGGTCGCCACCAAATATATTAATGTGGCGCGGCGTTACTTTGCCGACCAGGGGCGTCAGGTCGATCTAATCAAGTTGTATGGCGGTATGGAACTGGCGCCCATTATGAATCTGGCCGATGTCATTGTGGATATAGTCGATACCGGCAATACCCTAAAGGCCAATGGTTTGGCTCCAGATGAGTTTATCGCCGATATCAGCAGCCGTTTGGTGGCCAGCCGATTGGCCCTGAAGATGAAAGACGAAACTATTAAACCCCTAGTCGCCCTGTTGGCGGCAGCTATTAAAAGGAATTCGGAGCAAGCATGAGTTCGCTAACTATTAAGCAATTGCGTTCGATTGACGACGGTTTTGATACGGCGTTAAATCAGCTTTTGGCCTGGGAATCGGTCTCTGACGGTAACCTGCAGCAAACCGTGGCCGATATTATTCAGCAGGTTCGCACCGAGGGCGATGCCGCCCTGTGCCGCCTGTCGGACCAATTCGACCGCTTCCCGGTCGAGTCCATGGCGCAGCTAAGCTTGGGCGCGATCGAGATTGCCGCCGCCTTTGAACGGTTACCGGCGCAGCAGAAAGCCGCCTTGCGCTTTTCCGCCGAGCGGGTAACCGCTTATCACGAAAAGCAGATCGCCCAGAGCTGGCGCTATACCGATGATCTGGGTGTGGTCTTAGGCCAGCAGGTGACGGCGATGGATCGAGTCGGTATCTATGTGCCCGGCGGCGTTGCACCGCTGGCGTCCTCGGTTATTATGAATGCTCTGCCGGCCAAGGTCGCTGGGGTTCGGGATATTATCATGACCACGCCGGCGCCGGGTGGCCAGGTCAACGACTTTGTCTTGGGGGCGGCCTTTGTCGCCGGCGTTACCGAGGTCTATCTGCTTGGTGGCGCACAAGCCATTGCGGCGTTGGCCTATGGCACCGAGACGGTGCCGGCCGTTGATAAGATCGTCGGCCCAGGCAATGCCTATGTGGCAACGGCGAAGCAGCAGGTTTTTGGCAAGGTCGGGATCGATATGATCGCCGGGCCGAGTGAAATATTGGTCATCTGTGACGGCCTGACCGATCCGGACTGGATCGCGATGGATCTCTTTTCCCAAGCCGAACATTCCCACGATGCCCAAGCTATCTTAATTTCCCATGACGCGGAGTTTTTGCGCCGAACCCTGGCCGCGATCGAGCGCCTGTTGCCGACCATGGAACGGGCCGACACCATACGCCGCTCACTCAATGCCCGAGGCGCCTTTATCTGGGTACCCAAACTCGACGATGCCAAGGCGTTGATCAACAAGATCGCGCCAGAGCATTTGGAGCTGTCGGTGGCTGATCCTGAAGCCTGGTTGCCCGACATCCGGCACGCCGGTGCCATCTTTATGGGCCGGCATACCTCTGAGGCCCTGGGCGACTATTGCGCCGGACCCAATCATGTTCTGCCGACCAGCGGTACGGCACGATTTTTCAGCCCCTTAGGGGTCTACGATTTCCAAAAACGCAGCTCATTGATCGGCGCCTCGGCGTCGGCGGCGAGTGAATTGGGCAAGGTCGTATCAGTACTGGCGCGCGGTGAACTCTTAACCGCCCACGCCCGCAGCGCGGAGCAACGTATCAATGACTGATTTTCGAGACCGCCTGGATACCCATTTAGATCGTTGGGTGAATAAGACGATCCGTGATATTGGTGCCTACTCGGTGCCAGACTCGACCGGCATGGTCAAGCTCGATGCCATGGAAAACCCCTTCGTTTGGCCGGAGACCATGCAAAAGGCCTGGTCTGAGTTGATGGCCGATGCCCATGTGAACCGTTATCCGCACCCCGATGCCCCCGAGGTCAAGGACAGCATTCGGCGTCTGTTCAATGTACCGGATGATATCGATATCTTGCTCGGCAACGGCTCCGATGAACTGATCCAGCTGATTGCCCTAGTGGTGAACGGCTCGGGCCGGAAAATTATGGCGCCCGAACCCAGCTTTGTGATGTATGAAATGGTCGCCAAATTCCTGGGCATGACCTATGTTGGCATGCCATTGAATCGCGATTTCGATCTTGACCTGGAGGCGACCCTGCGTGCCATAGAGGTCGAAGACCCGGCGGTTATTTTTCTCGCTCAGCCCAACAACCCAACCGGGAATCTTTGGGGCGATGAAAAGTTGCGTCGTATTCTGGAGCGGGCCAATGGCTTGGTGGTTATCGATGAGGCCTATACCGCCTTTACCGATGCCGATTATTTGGCCTGGTTGGATGAGTTTCCGAATCTTTTGATCATGCGCACGTTCTCCAAGGTCGGTCTAGCCGGTTTACGCCTGGGTATGTTGTTTGGTCACCCGGCCTGGATCGAGCAGATTAATAAGTTACGCTTGCCTTATAACATTAATGCCTTAACACAACTGACCGCTGTCTTTGCCATGGACCACTATCCTGTGTTGATGAACCAGACCCAGGAATTAGTGCGTCAGCGGCAGCAACTGAGCCAAAGTTTGGCGGCGTTTCAAAGCCTCACGGTGTATCCGAGCCAGGCGAACTTTATCTTGGTGCGCACGGCCGAAGGCCAGGCCGTGGATATTCACCAGAAATTGAAAGACGCCGGAATTCTGGTCAAAAAACTGCATGGTGGTCACCCATCGCTGCACGATTGCCTGAGAATTAACGTCTCTTCGAGTGACGAAAATGCTCTCCTGATCGCGGCGCTGCAGCAGATTTTGTAGCCGTTTAGCACGCGAGTCCAGGCATAGACTCCAGTCATATGCCCGGCTCGCTCTATCTAATCAATTTGCAATGCACCCCCAGCCTAAATCCGCCTTAGTTTTCGCGCCCAGCTCTGTTTCAATACCGAACCATGTTAAAAACCAAAGAGAGTTGCGATGAGTCTGCTTGCTTTTCATGATGCAATACCCGGCTATCTGGAAGACCGTGACGACCAGCTCTGGGTCAGGCTCGCAGTCTATGGCCTGCAACCAGACGCCCTCTATGTGCGCATTGAACCGGACAACGAAGAGTATCTCGTGCCCATGGTCGCAGACGGACATCAGGGTACTTGGCATTTCTACACAGCGTTGATCGACAAAAGCCAACATATAGAGCAAACCGAGTATCTGTTTAAACTGGTCTGGCCGCAGGGTTCATCTTGGCTCGGTGCAGCCGGGGTCGAGCCGCATATGCCGCGCAATATCCATATGTACCGCTACAGTCACGATCGCCGCTTGCCAACTTGGTCGGGCGCGCAAGTTTTCTATCAGGTCTTCCCTGAACGCTTCGCCCAGGGCGATGCGCGCCTCAAGCCCCAACCGGGCGAATACCGCTATCTCGATCGAACCGATATCGTTATCAAACAGTGGGGTGACGAGCCGGATCCGCGCACGGGTGGCTTTGAGTTTTTCGGCGGCGATCTGATTGGGGTCTATAACAAACTGGACTATCTGCAACAGCGTCTGGGCGTTACCGCGCTCTATCTCAACCCGGTCTTCGAGTCCCAATCGTCCCATAAATACGACACGGTCGACTATTTTAATGTTGACCCGCATTTCGGCGGTAACCGCGCCCTGCAACAGCTTATAGAGGGCATCCATTTGCGCGGGATGAGAGTGGTATTGGACGCGGTTATCAACCATACCAGTGCGTTGCATCCTTGGTTTCAAGCGGCACTGGCCGGTGATGCGCGCCAGCGAGCCAAATATGTCTTCGGTGTTGATAACGAGTACGCCAGCTGGAAAAATCATCATAGCCTGCCCACGCTCGATTTTGCCAACGCCGATGTGCAAGCCGACATGATAACCGGCCCCGACTCGGTAATTCGACACTGGCTACAAGCGCCCTACAATATTGATGGTTGGCGTATGGACGTGATCCATATGATCGGCGAAGGTCCGGGTGCGAAAAATAACGCCCATTATGTGCGCACCTTGCGTGCGGTCATTAAGGCAGAGAACAGTGAGGCCTTGCTCTTGGGCGAGCATTTCTTCGAAGCCAGCAGCTGGTTGCAGGGCGACCAGGAAGACTGTGCAATGAATTACTTCGGCTTCGGCCACCCAGTGCGTGCGTTTCTAGCCGGTCTGGATATCGCTCACCATCCGATTGAGTTGAGCGCGACCCAGTTTGCCCGTTGGCTGCGGGAGGCCCGGGCGCGGATATCGTTCGACCACCAGTTATTGCAATTTAATCAGCTCGACAGTCACGATACCCCGCGCTTCCTCACCATGGTACAGAACGATCGCGCCTTACTGCAGGTCGCGATCGGTTTCTTAATGACCTATATAGGCACACCCTGTCTTTATTATGGCACCGAAATTGGCCTGGTCGGCGCTCAAGATCCGGACTGCCGGCGCTGTTTTCCCTGGGATGAACGTCAATGGGATAATGAGCTGCTCGATTTTTGCCAACGTTGGATCGGCTATCGCAAAGCCTTTACGGCGCTCAGTGCGGGTGCGCTGATTGATCTCTATGCCGAGCAAGACGCCATGGTGTTTGCCCGCATCAGCGATCATGAGCAGTGTTTAATTGTACTAAATCGAGGCGCAGCCTGTGAGCTCCAGTTTGAATTGAACTTACCCGGCTCGGATGCACCCTGGCAGCGAGTTGACGCCGATGGCGATCTGCAGATGATTGGGCTCGACTGTCAAGTGGGCGCACCGGACAAGTCGCTCCAGCTCTGGTCACGGCAGATCAGCGCAAACGACTCCGTTGCCGCTCGCACCTAGCGAAGCTTGTCTTTGCGCTAAATAAGCCATAGTGTTCGCAATAGATGCAACTCACGGAGTGACCATGCCTGTTTTAAGATCGGAGCTGAACGCGTACCTCAACCAACTGTTGCAGGTTGGCCAGTTCAAAGACTATTGCCCCAATGGCCTGCAGGTTGAAGGTGCACCGACCATCGAGCGGCTGGTGACCGGTGTGACCGCCAGTCAGCGGCTAATAGAAGAGGCCATTGCGCACAATGCCCAAGCTATTCTGGTCCATCATGGCTATTTTTGGAAAGGTGAAGACCCATGCCTAACCGGCATCAAAAAAAGCCGCATAGCCACTCTGCTCGAACACGACATCAGCCTCTTTGCCTATCACCTACCGCTCGATGCCCATGAGCGCTTTGGCAATAATGTGCAGTTGGCGCATACCCTAGGCTGGACCATTGCCGGCAAGCTGGGCGACACGCTCGCCCTGCATGGCTCGGTCGAGGGCACCGAGACGGGGGGCAGTTTACGGCGCAAGTTAAGCGACACACTGGGCTTTGACGTGCTACATATTGGCGATGAAATGGACGATATTGAGACCATCGCCTGGTGTACCGGCGCGGCCCAAGGGTATTTGGAGCAGGCTATAGACGCGGGCGTCGATGCCTTCGTATCCGGTGAAATCAGCGAACCGACGGTGCATCTGGCGCGCGAAAGTGGTGTGCATTATTTTGCTGCCGGACATCATGCGACCGAACGGGGTGGGGTGATGGCCTTGGGTGATCATCTGGCCGCGCAGTTCGATCTAGAAGTGCAATTTATCGATCTGCCGATTCCGGTGTAAGCTAAGGGTTTCGACCAGACCAAAGTACACCGGCCGTCCATTCGAACGGCCGGTGCAAGCTCTGCTTTAGCGGCTTAGCAGTATACCCGTCTGCGCTAACGCGCTAAGTACATCTTTCAACGGCGCATCTTCGTAACGCTGGCCGAAGGGCAGGGCCGCGCCACCGGCGACAATGGCAATCAGACCGGCTGCCTCGACATAGGGGCATACGGTCAGAGCATCTTCTGCGCTGACCACCACAGCGGTATGGCCTAAGCTGAACAGGCGTTGCTCTAGGGCAACCGCCTGTTCTGCCGGTTGGTCACCGGCCAATTGCACCGTAACCGAGCGTTGTTGATGGCGCAGCTCACGCTCTCGATCCGACACCCGCTCGGCTTCAACGCCGCTCGCCAATGCTTCAATCATGCCCGCCCCGACCGTGCCATTGGTGAGTCGATCGATCACGATAAAGGCGCCGGTATGGCGATTGGCGCCATAGGCGTCGGCCACGACCGGTTTGTTGAGCTGGATGGTCACATCGGCAATGGCGTTCAGCGCCAACTGGTCCACCTGACTGGTGGCAAAGGTGTTGACGTCAATCTGGCAGTCAATCCGGCTGACCGAACCACTGCTGAGCTGATTGCCGAGCTTAAAGAAATATTGCCGGCCAACCACCAAGGGCGCTTCATGCATCCAAATAAGCTTGGTTTTAAAAGCTTGCCCGATCAGCGGTTGTTCGCCACTGCGCACCAGCACATCGCCCCGACTGATGTCGATTTCATCGGCCAAGGTGAGGGTGACCGCCTGGCCAACGTGCGCCTGTTCCATATCGCCATCAAAGGTCACGATACTCGCCACGGTCGAGCTATGGCCACTCGGCAAGGCGGTTAACGTATCACCGAGTTTGACGATGCCGGCTGCAATGGTGCCGGCATAGCCGCGGAAATCCAAGTTCGGGCGATTGACATACTGGACCGGGAAGCGGAACTGGCTCAGCTCGACATCGCGCGCGATTTCGATGCTTTCCAACAGCTCCATCAGTGTTCCACCCTGATACCAGGACATGGCTGTACTGCGGTTGACCACGTTATCGCCCTCGAGCGCCGACATCGGCACAAAGCGAATGTCGGGGACGCTCAATTGCTCAGCCAAGGTCAGGTAGTCCTGCTGAATCTCATTGTAGCGATCCTCGCTGTAGTCAACCAGATCCATCTTGTTGACGGCAACTATAAGATGCTTTAGGCCCAATAGGTGGGCAATAAAGCTGTGGCGCCGAGTTTGGGTCATTACCCCATAGCGAGCATCGATGAGGATGATCGCCAGATCGCAAGTCGACGCACCGGTGGCCATATTGCGGGTGTACTGCTCATGGCCCGGGGTGTCGGCAATAATGAACTTACGCTTGCTGGTGGAGAAATAGCGGTAGGCGACGTCGATGGTGATGCCCTGTTCGCGCTCGGCCTGCAGGCCATCGACCAGCAAGGCCAAATCGATCTTTTCACCGTTGGTTCCGGACTTTTGACTGTCCTGTTCGATCGCCGCGAGTTGATCCTCATAGATCATCTTGGAATCGTGCAGCAGGCGGCCGATTAGGGTTGATTTGCCATCGTCGACACTGCCGCAGGTTAAAAAGCGCAGCAGTTCCTTGTTTTGATGCGCTAACAGGTAAGCGTCGATGTCACTCGCAATAAGATCTGACTGGTGGGTCATAGTATTTTTACTCCGTAAATCAGAAATAACCTTCCTGTTTTTTCTTTTCCATCGACCCGGATGAATCGTGGTCGATGGCGCGCCCTTGCCGTTCACTGGTGGTGGTCAGCAACATCTCTTGGATAATCTCAGGCAGGGTCGCTGCAGTGGATTCCACTGCGCCGGTCAGCGGGTAACAGCCCAGGGTACGAAAGCGTACCTTGAGATGTTCGATCTGTTCACCCGGTAACAGCTCCATGCGCTCGTCATTGACATTGATCAACATGCCGTTGCGGTTGACCACTGGCAAGACATTGGCAAAGTAGAGCGGCACGATGTCGATTTTTTCCAGATGGATGTATTGCCAAATATCCAGCTCGGTCCAGTTGGACAGCGGGAAAACCCGAATCGACTCGCCGCGATTGAGCCGGGCATTGTAGATATTCCACAGTTCCGGACGTTGGCTCTTGGGGTCCCAGCGATGATTGGGATCGCGGAACGAATAGACCCGTTCCTTTGCGCGGGACTTCTCCTCATCGCGTCGAGCCCCGCCGAACGCGGCATCGAAGCCATACTTGTCGAGCGCTTGCTTGAGGCCCTGGGTCTTCATGATATCTGTGTGTTTGGCACTGCCATGACTGAAGGGGCCAATACCCTGGTCCAAACCCTCTTGGTTTTTATGGACGATCAGCTCGAAGTCATATTTCTTGGCTACCTGGTCACGGAATTCAATCATTTCCTTGAATTTCCAGTCGGTATCGACGTGCAGCAGTTTGAACGGCAATTTGCCCGGATAGAAAGCCTTCAGCGCCAGATGCAGCATGACCGCAGAGTCTTTGCCGACGGAATAGAGCATCACCGGATTATCGAATTCGGCGACAACCTCACGCATTATATGGATGCTTTCGGCTTCCAGTTGTTTCAGGTGGGTAAAGTTTTGCAGGGTCATCATTCACTCACGGATAGAAAATCAGTGAGCGAATGATAGCAAAGCTTTTGGTTATTTGAATTACTCTTATAAGAGCATTTTGTTATATGGCTATGCGAAATCTCTGTTCCAGTAAGTCTGGGCGTTACTTACTCTCTTCCGGCAGCAATTCATCGCGTTTCAGGCCGTAGGTCTCCGACAACATGCCTTCTTGCGCTGGATCCTTGGGCGCGTAGTCACGTGGACCCATAGATTCTTCAATTTCTACTTTTAACGGCGCCAAGTCTTCTAGCGACGCCTCATTGCTGCGCGCCGACTCGATTCGGTACTCCGGTCGAACAAACTGCTCTGCACCGGTATTCAGATGGTCCTGGATGCGGGCATAGTTTGAGTTCATCTCCTCGATCAGATTGCTGGTGCGACTGAAGTGTTCCGTCACGTCAATCTGATAGGACTGGTGTTGCTGTTTTAACTCGTCGAGTTGACGGCGCAGACCGGAGCGATCTTGGCCGTCTTTGCGCAAAAATAGCCGACCGAGTAGCCCGCCAATTATTAGAGCGGCTAATATGGCCGCAGCAAACGTGGTCCATTGTAGTTGCAGCATTATGTTCTCCAGTAGGTGTTAATCCGAGGTCTGTGCATAGTATAGCGTCTTGACCACGCCAAGCCATAATGTCTGAGCTTAAACATTTGTGCCCCCGGTTCATTGATTGTGCGCCAGTTGGCGTTACAATTCGCGACTATTATCACCGGGATTCATAAATGACGACACCTTGGGCACGCTATCAAAAAGACTTAGCACGCGACGATTTTACTCGCGATAGCTCGCAAGAGGCCGCAGTTAAAGCCCTGCAAGAGGTTTTTGAACAATTAATTATACGCGCGGCGAAGGAAAGTAGACCCCTCAATCGCCTGATGAGTCACTTGGGTAAACGCCCTGAAAAGGTAGCTGGAATCTATTTTTGGGGCGGCGTGGGTCGGGGTAAAACCTATTTGATGGACACCTTTTTTGACGCGCTGCCGTTTCCAGAAAAGAAACGCCTACATTTCCACCATTTCATGCGCTTGGTGCATCAACAGCTCAATATTCACAAAGGAAAGGCCAACCCACTGCAAATCGTCGCCCGAGAATTTGCGCAATCGGCACGAGTGCTGTGTTTTGATGAGTTCTTTGTCAGCGATATCGGCGACGCCATGATCTTGGCCAATCTCCTGGGTACCCTATTTGAGGAAGGGGTTACGCTGATCGCTACCTCGAATATCGTGCCAGACCTGCTCTATCAAGAAGGCCTGCAGCGCAGCCTGTTTCTACCGGCCATCGAATTGCTCAAGGCCAATACCCGAATCTTGAATGTCGACGGCGGCACCGACTACCGTCTGCGCACTCTTAAACAGGTCGAAATATTTCATTCACCCTTGGATCAGGCGGCCGAAGATAATCTGATGGCCAGTTTTCATCGCTTGGCACCGGATGCTGAACAGGTCGAGGCCAATAGTTCATTGGACGTCCTAGGCCGCGCAATAAAAGTCCGTCGGCTCAACGACGATGTCGCCCTGTTCCGCTTTGCCGACTTGTGCGAAGGTCCCCGGTCACAGAATGACTACATTGAAATAGCCCATTGCTTTCACGCGGTGCTGGTGAGTGATGTGCCGCTGTTTAACGGTAAGAATGATGATTCAGCGCGGCGCTTTATCAGTATGGTCGATGAGTTCTACGACCGGAACGTCAAGCTGCTGCTTACCGCCGAGGCACCGGTGGAAAACCTATATTTGCAGGGTAAGCTGGGTTTTGAATTCCAACGCACCGTGAGTCGCTTGCTGGAAATGCAATCCGAAGAGTACTTAGAAGCAGCACATAAGGCCTAACCCTATGACTCATTCGAAGCGAGATGGCGCAGCGAACTCAGATATTGAATTGGTGGTATCGGATATCCATCATCGTATTTCGGGCGTCAGTGCCACGGTGCGGGCACTGGTGCCGGCATTAGCGCAGCGCTTTAAGATGGCGCTGATCTTTACCATGCCCTATTCGGGCTTTCATACCGAATCCCTGTTCAGTCTGTTGCGACTGTTACGGCAACCGGTGACCGGTCGCGCTTTTCGGATCTGGCACGTGCGCCGTAATAACGAGATGTTCTGGGCCCTGTTGGCGCGGGATCTGTTTCGCTGCAAGGTGAAGTTAGTCTTTACCAGCGCAGCCATTCGACGCCACAGCTGGTATCCCCGGCAACTGATTAAACGGATGGATGCCATCGTCGCGGTCAGTCAGCGCAGCGCCGACTGGGTTGCACCGGTCGTGGCCATCGTGCCCCATGGCGTGGATATAAAACGCTTCGAATCCGGTCAGGCCAGTGCATTGGCTGCGGCACCCTGGTTGGCCTTTGCTCAGCGCATCGGCATCGTGGGTCGGGTGCGGCCGGAGAAGGGCACTGATCTCTTTGTGAGCGCGATGATCGCTACCCTGGCAAAGCATCCCGAGCGTTGTGCGGTCATAGTGGGTAAGACCACCGCCAAGTATCAATCTTTTAAAAAAAACCTGCAGCAGCAAATCGACGCTGCTGGCCTAACGGGGCAATTCTTCTTTATCGACGAGCTGCCCTATGAACAGATGCCGGACCTCTATGCCAGTCTCGAGGTTGTTTGTGCGCCGGCATTATATGAAGGCTTTGGCCTGGTACCGATTGAAGCCATGGTGTCGGGCACTGCTATCGTCGCCTCTCGTACCGGCGCCTATGAAGATATGGTGCTGCCGGGCGAAACGGGTGAGTTGGTCGACTGCGGTGATGGCCCGGCATTAACCCTGGCGTTAACAAAGATCTTAGCGGAGCCGGGCAAACTCCAGGCCTATCAACAAGCCGGGCGGCGGCGCGTGCGTGCGCAATTCAGTTTAGCCAATGAAATAGAGGGCCTTGCGCGAGTTTATCAACAACTTTGGGACCCTCGTTGAAATAGTTGTTGACTCTAAAATCCCTGTGCCTATAATGCGCCCCGCTGTCGAGGTGCAGGGTTTGAAGGAATCCAGGTCGA
>Ga0209193_1000134_pt1 | contig 52520 bp, 35 predicted proteins | sample COGITO_mtgs_1003_FD_185515 | JGI IMG/M metagenome (GOLD analysis project Ga0209193, IMG submission 185515) | Pelagic marine microbial communities from North Sea - COGITO_mtgs_100330 (SPAdes) (version 2) | ecosystem: Environmental > Aquatic > Marine > Epipelagic ...
CATCACTAAAAATAACATAGGCGGGCACGCCCATATCTTTTGCATAAACAGCGCGAAGAACTCTTAATTTTTCAAATAATTCTTTTGGTTTACCAGCACTAGTTTCTTTAATCACTTTTGGTTTGGGCTGCTGCTTAGATAAGGTGGCTAGTTTAATTTGCTTCCCTTCAAACAAAACCTGCTTAGCTTGGCTGGTTAAAAGCAATCTACCCCCTTGATGAAACCAAATTTCTAATACTCCTTGATTGAGCAGCTGTATAATATATTGCTGCAAATCTCTCCAAGAAACATCTTTAGCTGCCCCAAATGTTTTGATGTGTTGGTACCCCTTTTCAAAAACTTGTTGGTTGTTAGACCCGCGCAACACATCTATGACGAGCCCCAGAGCTTCTTTTTCTTGAAGCCTTACTACCGCTGAGCATATTTTCTGGGCAATGAGTGTACCGTCAAAATAGGTTGGTGGGTTTTTGCAGATATCACAATTGCCACAATCTTCTGTAATAAACTCACCAAAGTAATTAAGGAGCGCTTTACGTCTGCAGCTAAGTGCTTCTGCAAATTGCTGCATGCGCTCTAACTTGGCTATTTGTATTTCTTGGGTTTGTGTGCCTTCTGCAAATTTACGCAGCTGCATGACATCTGCATAGCTATAAAATAATAGTGCATGTGCTTTTAAACCATCACGGCCACCACGGCCAATTTCTTGATAATAGCCCTCAATGTTTTTAGGCATATTGTAATGTATCACCCAGCGCACATTACTTTTATCTATACCCATTCCAAAGGCAACTGTAGCTACTATAATAGGTGTCCTATCGTTTACAAAATCGTCTTGTATCTTGTTTCGCTGCTCTGGACTAAGCCCCGCATGATACCCCTGGGCGTCATAGCCTTTTGCTTTTAATTTTGCGGCAAGGGATTCTGTGTTTTTTCTGCTCAAACAATAGATAATACCACTTTGCAACCCGCGAGAACCTAAAAACTTAAATATTTGCTGTAATCTTTGTTGGCCAGGTCTTACATCAAGATATAAATTAGGTCTATCAAAGCTGGATATAAACTTAGTAGCCTTAGGGACACCTAATTGATTCACAATATCTTCTTGTGTTGCTTTATCTGCAGTAGCGGTTAAGGCAATTATGGGAGCGCCAGGAAATTCTAATTGCAACCGCTTTAACTGGGTGTATGCAGGTCTAAAATCATGCCCCCAAGAAGATATACAGTGCGCCTCATCTACAGCAATCAAACTAATAATGCTTTTCTCTAGATAGTTTGTTATTCCCCAAATACTCTCGGGGGCTACGTAGAGTAATTTTAAAGTCCCAGACATCAAGCTCTCTAAAATATCTTGCTGGGTTTGTTGGTCTTGAGAACTGTTATAAAAAGCGGCAGATACTCCATTACCTTTCAAAGCATCAACTTGATCTTTCATAAGGGCTATTAGAGGAGATATTACAATAGCAACTCCTTGTTGAGCCAAGGCGGGTAATTGATAACATAAACTTTTACCTCCTCCTGTTGGCATAATAGCCAGGGTGTCTTTGCCAGATAAAACATGCTGGATAACCTCTAATTGGTTGGGTCTAAAACTGTCATATCCAAAGTGTGTTTTAAGCAGCCAATGGATATTGGGGGTTTGAGAGGTTGTTTGGTTTTGCTCCATGAATAAATAAAGGCCGTTTTATTTGTAAAGTTAGGCTAATCTTCCCTTACATAAATAATCTATGGTATGGTTTTTAAATATAAATAGTACATAATTTATTCAAATTTGTTTGGCAGATATTACAAGAATAGATTTATTAAAAACATGACCAATTATTAAAATAATTTGACCTAAATTGAAACTCTTTTATGCATGCTTGAATTCATATTTACATTTTTATTTTTATAGATTTCAAATAGTAAAATAATGAAAAAAAATACTGTAACAGGCTTAAATATTTTCTTATTATTAATATGTTGCACAGCATTGGTAGTATCTTGCACTTCGCTGAACATTCAAAAAAACCAAAAAAATGCTACCCCAAAACAACCAAACTTTTTATTTGTTTTGGTAGATGATCAGCCATTTGATGCTATGGGTAACAGTGGGCGTTATCCGTTTTTAGAAACACCAAATATGGACAGATTGGCTAAAGAAGGTGCTAAGGTAGAAAACTTCTTTGTCACACAATCTATTTGCTCCCCTTCAAGGGCAAGTTTTTTAACAGGCACCTATCCTCATATCCATGGGGTAAACCAAAATAACAAACATGTTGATCCTAAATGGGATGAGTTTGCTCCTTTTTCGTCTCATCTGCAAGAGGCTGGGTACCAAACTGCTCATGTTGGTAAAATCCATATGGCTCATAAAAAGGGGAAAGATCATATTAGACCTGGTTTTGATTACTGGTTTAGTTTCATTGGGCAAGGGAAGTATTTTGACCCCCCTGTAAATGAAAATGGCAAAGAATACCAAGAAAAAGGATATATCACAGATATCTTAACCAACAAAGCCATCTCTTGGTTAAAAGAAAAGCGAGATCCAAACAAACCATTTAGCTTAAATCTTTGGCATAAAGCTGTACACCAACCACATCTGCCAGCACCTAGACACAATGATTTGTACAACTCAGAAAATCTACCAACCCCTCCTTATGATACTCATAAAGAAACATTTAAAGGAAAACCTCAGTGGCAAAGAAAAAAAACCTTTGGATTTGATTGGAAAAAAAATCTTCCAATTCCTTTAGAGTTACCTGAAAAAAAATGGCCCATAAATTATGATAGGAACATGGACCTATTACGCTGTTTATCGGCAATTGATGAGTCTTTAGGAAGTGTACTGGCAACTTTAGAACAAATGGGTGAATTAGACAATACCGTAATTATCTACAGTAGTGATAATGGCTATTTTATGGGAGAGCACACCTTTTTAGATAAAAGATTAGCCTATGAGAACTCTATGCGGGTACCTATGCTTATTCGCTATCCAAAACTTATTAAGCCGAACACTATTATAGATGAGCAATGTTTAAATATTGATATGGCTCCAACAATTCTAACCCTAGCAGGAATAGAAAAGCCAGACTACATGCAAGGAGTATCAATGGTAAATTTGTTGAAGGGTGTTAAAGAAAATAACTGGAGAAAATCGATTCTGTTTGAATATTATTTGGACACCTATTGGCCGTATGCTGGGCCAAATCAAATAGCAGTTAGAACAGATAGTTATAAATTGGTGGATGCTTTTTTAAAAAATGATATTGATGAGTTGTATGACCTTAAAGCCGATCCTGGAGAAATGACTAACTTGATAAACAACCCTAACTACGATGAAATTGAGGCAGAACTAAGAAATGAAGCCACAAAATTAAAAAAGCAATACAAGTATAATCCAGAAAGAGATTGGTGGTTAAAACAAGTAATGAAATCAAAAAGAAAGCAGCAAAAGCACTAGGTAAATTATCGGTATAAAAAATTATTTTTTTTAGCAGCCAAGTGCTCAGTAACATATAAACAAATTGTATTTTTATAGTAGGTAGCCTTTTAGTTGTTAATTTTATAAATTCATTATTATAATGAGACATGTTTTTTCTCTAGTTTGCGCGCTACTGTTTTTTCTACCTTTCAAAATAAATGGTCAGCAAATCAAACATCTTGGCGCTTATGATGGTATTAAAAGTGGTGCTGTACGTGCTTTTGCCAAGGATACTTTGGGCTATATGTGGATTGGGACTGCCCAAGGCTTAAACAGGTACTCTGGATATGATTTTAAAAGCTACAACAAATACACAACCAATAGTATTGTAGATATTAGCAGCAAAAAAGGAAATCTTTTTGTGTTGGGCTCTAAAGGAGAACTTTTGCAATACCAGTACCAAAAAGATAGTTTCAAGAGTATCTTAAACATTAAAAATTCTAATTTTTTATGTTTTGAGCAAATCAACGATAACATCATAATTATTGGGCTGCAACATGGATTACTAATTTATGATTTAAAAGCTAAAAAATCTAGTAAGGTTTTATATCCTAAAACTCATTTTAACAGACAAATTCGTGTCAAGCAAAACAAAGTATACGTTGCCTCTACAAAAGGAATTATTGTTTATGAGTATTTTGAAAAAACAAATCAGCTATTAAAACGTAAAACGTTATTAAAAGATATTGAAGTACTTGATTTTAGTGTAGACAAACAAAATCGGATTTGGGCAGGAACCTATCAAAAAGGGCTTTTTGTTATTGATAATGAAAAATCTCAAAAAATAAATATTGATAACCTACAGGTAAAAACATATACCATAAGATCTATCGAATTTGACAACAATGACATAGCATTAATTGCACTTGAGGGTATCGGATTATTAACAATGAATGAGAATTTTGAAGTTGTTAATACATTAAAGTCCAATGCTAATAATTTAAACTCGCTGAGTCAAAAAAGTATCTATGAAATTTTTGTTGATAGTGACAATACATACTGGCTTGGGCTAAGAGAAGTTGGTGTTGATTTGATTTTCCCTAAAGATAATGCCTTTAAAAATGTCTCTTACATTCCCTACAAGCCAAATAGTATACATACCAATTACATCCGTTCAATTTATTTTGAAGAAGAAGAAGAAGGAAATGTTTGGTTTGGTACAGAAGATGGCATCAGTAAACTTTCACCAGATGGAGCGTGGACTATTTATAACGCTAATGAAAGCCTTAAAAATAAAGCTGTATTAACTATAGACCCATACGGAGAATATCTTATTTTGGGTGTTTACGGTAGAGGACTCGTACGGTTTAACCCAAAAACTGGTAAAACGCTTGACTTCCCATTACTAGAAAAAGAAAAGAAATCTAAATTAATTTTTGCGTCCTACTTTGATGAAAATGAATTCTGGATTGGAGGTATTGATGCCCCAGTAAAACACTATCAAAACAACACCCTTGTTAAGAGCTACAAAACCGGAAATGCTAGGGTTATTGTTGCGGGTAATAAAGATATTATATACGTAGGGTCTGCAAGTGGATTATTTGAAATTAACAAGGCAACAAAAAGTTTGAAAAGAATAGAAAATCTTGGTAGTAATAACCTTGATCAGATTTACTCTTTGTTATTTGATAAACAAAATAATTGTCTTTGGATTGGAAATACGCAAGGGTTATTGCATTTCAATTTAGCTACCAATAGTATAAAATTAGTAAACGAAGAACTTAATTTTGAATCGGGGACTGTGTTTTCTATTCAAAAAGATGTAGCCGAAAATGTATGGTTAGGAAGTTATTCAGGTTTATGGAAACTAAATAGTAAAAAAGGTGTCATCAGAAAATATGACAACAGAGATGGTTTGGCTATAGAAACCTTTGGTTTTGGAGCATCTACAAAATCTAGTGATGGGCGTTTAGCTTTTGGTGGGCCAAAAGGTGCAGCCCTATTCACACCATTCGATTTACAAAAAGAGAAAGAATATTTTAAGATTTATGTTTCTGATTTTAAAATTAATGGTGTTGTGCCAGATAGTACACTGCTTAAAAAAAATATAAACTTTCTTGACCGGGTTGAACTTAATTATAATCAAAATTCATTGAGTTTTAATTTCGAGGTTCCTAACCTTCAAGGGTTAACAAAACAAACATTCTCATGGCAGCTAAAAGGCTATGATGAATCCCAAATTATTTCAAAAAATAGTAGAAAGGCTATGTATTCAAAATTACCTCCGGGTAATTATACTCTAGAAGCTAAAGTTACTAATATAGATGGGGTGTCTTCTCCAAAAACTTACACTATAGATATTGTTATCAAAAAACCATTTTGGCTCAGCTATTGGGCTTTTCTAGGGTATGGTTTGATAGGGTTTATGCTTTTATATTTATTTGCTCAAATAAGAAAATCAAGAGCAGACAAGAGCAACAATGAAAATAAAATAAAGTTTTTTACAGAAGTTGCGCACGATATTAGAACACCTGTTACACTAATTCAACTGCTAGTTTCTCAACTTTCTGCTGAAGAAAATAAATTTCAAAACAGTCTTGATTTGATCTCACGAAACACACAAAATTTAAACGAATATGTTACACAGCTTTTGGACTTTCAAAAGGCAGATCGTGGAATGCTTAATTTATCAGTAACAAAAGTAGATTTAAAAAAAGTATTCCATAGAATCATTGCTGAGGTTGAACCACTGCTGATAAAAAAATCTATTGACATTTCCGTTTCTGTTCCAAAATTATCTGTGTGGTTTGATGAAAATAAAATGTCTCGGATTTTTTATAATCTAATTTCAAATGCTATAAAGTATAGTGAAAATGGAGGGCAAATTGAAATAAATGCTGCAGTTGATAACAAAACCATTACAATAGATTTTATTGATAATGGCTTTGGAATTCCAGAGAAAGAGCAAAAATTAATTTTTTCAAGATTTACCAGAGGCACTAACATCAATAATAAAGGTATATCCGGATCTGGTATGGGTTTAATGATCTCAAAAAAAATAGTAGAATTACACAAAGGACAAATTAAATTAAAAAGTAAGGAAAATTTAGGGTCTACTTTTACTATTATTTTACAAAAAGGAAGTGAGCATTACAATGAAAAAGACATCTTAATTGAAAATAATCAGACAAATGAAGCTGAGTTTATTGAAAATAGTCTTAGTACTAATAAACTTATATTGCTTGTAGAAGATAATGAAGATTTAAGAGCAACTATAAAGGCTGAATTAGAGAAGAAATACACCGTAATAGATGCCCCTAACGGCAAAGAGGCGCTTGTAATAGCAGTAGCAAAAAACCCAAATTTAATCATAACAGATGTTATGATGCCTGTAATGGATGGTAAGGAATTATGCAATATCTTAAAAACAAACTTTAAAACCAGTCATATCCCCGTAATTATGATTACTGCTTTAAGTGATATTGATGATAAAGTTGAAGGATTAGAAATTGGAGCAGATGCCTATGTCGAAAAGCCTTTTAATATTCAAATTTTAATGGCAACAGTCAACAACCTTATTAAGTCTAGACAAAGGCTACATCAAATTTTTAACCCAATTTCAGATACAACCAAGGTAAAACACAAAACAGCTGATGAAAACCTGCTCTCTGAGGTGGTTCAAATCATTAAAGAAAATATAACTACCAGTGAGTTTTCAATTGATTTAATCTCTGAGAAAACAGGACTCAGCCGGTCAAGCTTATTTAGGAAATTAAAAGGATTAGTAGATATGTCTCCTGTGGATTTAGTGACAAGAATTAAACTGAATCACGCCTCAGAATTACTAAAAACAAATAAAACCATAAGGATGAGTGATGTTGCCTATCAATCAGGTTTTAACGACCCAAGATATTTTAGTACGTTGTTCAAAAAAACCTTTGGCAAAACACCAAAAGAATATAGTAAAGAGAATTAAAAATGAAGCTTGTTTTCCTTGAAGTGGCTAGTAACTATCTAATGAGTAATAAAAATGGGTAATATGCTCTTTCTAAATATCAAATATTTAACATTAATGAATAAATATTAAACATAAAAAAACTGGGTTTTTAAGTAATTATTCAATTAAATACAAACTTCATTTTATGAAAAAAATAGTTCTCTATATACTCGTGTTGTTTCCTGTAATATTGGTCGCACAAGAAATTACACTCAAAGGAACTGTAATTGAACAAGATGCCAGCTCGCCACTTCCTGGTGTATCCATTTCAATTAAAGATTCTTCCAAGGGAGTAGTCAGCGATTTTGATGGTAATTTTGAAATAGCAACAAAAATAGGAGATACCATAATAGCCTCATATATTGGTATGACAAATCAACAACTCCCCGTATTGATCTCTCCTATTACAATAGTAATGGTACCAGATGTTAATCAATTAGAAGAAGTTACAATAAGTGTGGGTTATTTTGATGTGAGCAAAAAAGATCTCTCAGGTTCTATAACACAAATTAATGCACAGCAGTTAGAAAAAAATAGGACAAACTCTATCGAGAATCTAATACAAGGGCAAGCAGCTGGTGTTGTTGTAAGTGAAAGCTCAGAACCTGGAGGGGGAATTGGAGTCTCTATTAGAGGTGTAAACTCAATGCTAGGTGGTACACAGCCTTTATATGTTTTAGATGGTGTGCCTTTAGACCCAATTACAGATGCCCAAGGTAATGGTGGGGCTGGAGAAGCGCAAAGCTCTTTGGGTTTTCTTAACCCAAATGATATTGAAAAAATAGAAATTTTAAAAGATGCCGCAGCAACATCTTTATATGGTGCCAGAGGTGCAAATGGAGTTGTTTTAATCACTACAAAAACAGCCAACAAAACAGAAGGTGTAGATAAAATTTCTGTGAATTACGACACTTCAATTACTTCTGTTAGAAATAATATTGATGTTTTGGATGGTCCAGGATTTGAAAGATATATGAACCAACGTAAAATCAATCAGTTGTACCAAGATATTACAGATCCTAACAGGGCAGGTGGTGCTTTTAATGGAAGCCAAGCCCTTACAGAAGAAAATTACCCAGAGCTAGCAAGCTTTACAATCCCATACGCAGAATCAACAGGGATTAATACAAATTGGCAAGATCAGACTTACCGTATGGCATATACAAATTCCTTTAATGTTGGGTTTAGAGGAGGTAATTTCAAAAGAAACTTAGCTGTAAGTTTGGGAGTTTTAAATCAACAGGGGGTGATTGTTAACTCAAATAATAAGAGAATAACTTATAATATGAATGCAAAGAGAAAGGCATTTAATAATAAAATAGATGTTTATTCCAAAACAAACATCTCACACAAAACAGGAAATGCTGCCTCTGTTGGTAATGGAGAAATTTTTGCTCAAAGGGGTGTCGTCTCACAAGCACTCCAATTTCAACCTATATTTCCATTACTGAGCCCCGGAGAAGACGACGATATCTATGCTGCCTTAAATGAGGGAAATATAATCTCTAACCCATATACACTAGCTAAGTTCGTTATTGATGAAAAAAAATCAACAACGGTGAGGCAAGTGCTCTCCATAGTTGGTAAAATAACCCCAAAGCTAACAGGAACATTAAAGGGAGCCTACAACTATCAAAGAAGTACAAGAGATAATTATTACCCAACCAATACAACAAGAGGAAGGCGTAATGATGGGGAAGCTTCTCAATCCTCTATTGAAAATAACAAGACCTATGCTGAAGCCAATCTAAGATATAGAAACAGGTTCAAGGCGCATAGAGTTGATGCCACGCTAGTAACCACCTACGAGAAAAATCATATCCGTTCTTTATTTAATAAAGCTACTGGTTTTGGAAGTGATAATACCTCATTTTATAATTTTGCCTCTGCCAATGAAATTTTTGTTCCAATTTCACAATTTAGAGAAGTTGGATTGCTTTCTGCACTGTTTAGGGTTGGGTATAATTACAAAAGAAAATATTATGTAGATGTGAATGCGCGTATGGATGCTTCATCAAAATTTGCAACCAATAATAAGAGCGCATTATTCCCGTCTATAGCTCTGTCTTGGGTTGTATCTAAAGAGAAATTCCTGAGAAAATCGAAGGTAATTAATAATTTGAAATTACGTTTATCTTACGGTAAAACGGGAAGTAATCCTATTTCTCCTTACCAGTCTTTGGCGCTTATGACTCCTATTAGATATAATTTCGATAATGAATTAATAACGGGTTATTATGAATCAAACCTAGCTAACGATGATTTAACTTGGGAAAAAACAGATCAATTTAATGCAGGGTTAGATGTACGTTTTTATGACTCTAAATGGAACCTAACAATAGATAGCTATCATAAATTAACCAAGGATTTACTTCAAAATGTAAATTTACCCGTGTCAAATGGGTATACAACTCGTGTAGATAATTTTGGAGAGGTTGAAAACAAAGGAATTGAATTTAGTTTGGCAGGTACTATTATTGAAAATGATGCTTTTAATTGGGACGTGAGAGCCAATTTAGGCTTTAATAGAAATAAACTCATCGCACTTAATTCTAATTTAAATTTTCAATTAGGGCCCGAAGTAGGCTTTAGTGGAGCCAACCCAATACTTTTTAAAGTAGGACAACCTCTTGGTATTTTTTATGGCGCACAAACCAATGGTGTTTACAGAGATTGGGAGGAAGCTATTGCTAGTGGTATAGAAGGTGCAGCACCTGGAGAAATTAAGTATATTAACAATCATATAGATTTGGATGAGTCTGGACAACCCTTAGCAATTCAACAAATTAATTTTGAAGATTATGTTAAAATTGGAGACCCAAACCCAGATTACACCTTTGCCATTACTAATAATTTTTCATACAAGAATTGGGACTTAAATATTTTGTTTACAGGACAAAAAGGCGGTGATTTATTCTGGGTAGATTCTTTCCAACTCAGTGGACTACAAAAAGAAACAAACGTGCTATCGTCTTCATATAATGATTCTTGGAGGGCTCCCCTTTCTGTGGTCAATGGTGTGGTTGTTTACGATCCATCTATAGGCAATATTGACAACGTAACTAACCCAGGAGCAATGATAGATATTGGCCCAAGGGCTTTGGTTTCTGATAGACAAATTTTTGATGGTTCTTTCTTTAGATTAAAAAACATCAATTTAGGGTATACAATTAATGTTACAAAAAATAGAAGTTTTAGAGTTTTTGCAACAGGTCAAAACATACTAACCTGGACACAGTACCCTGGTTATGACCCAGAGGTGCAAACCTATAATAGAAGTTCGCAAAAAAGAGGCGTTGATTTTGGCACCTACCCAGGCACAAAAACCTATTCACTGGGATTGAAATTTAAATATTAATAAATGTATTATGAAACATATTTTTTTTACTAAAACTAGAGGTACATTTCTTTTATTAGGGCTGTGCTTATTGGCTTTTACTTCTTGTGAAGTGCTTGATGAAGATCCTTTTACTGAGGTAAGTACAGAAAACTTCTATCAAAATCAGACAGATGCCTTAGCCGGTTTGACAGGAGCCTATGCTAGGTTAAAAAGTGGAAACGGATATTACAGACAAACCTTTTTGTCTGCACTTCACGCGTCTTCAGACCAGGGTCTGTCCTCCTACTTGTGGAACGATTTTAAAACAGGAACCGTAACATCTACCAACCAAAATTTATTTCCAATGTGGAGGGACATGTATTTTGGAATCAGAGACGCTAACAATGTTATTGCTAAAGTACCTCCCATTTCGATGGATGAAGAATTAAAGGCCCGTATTATTGGAGAAGCTAGGTTTTTAAGAGCCTTACACTATTTTAATTTGGTTCGTGGTTTTGGAGAAGTACCACTAAGAATAGAACCTTTACAGGCGGGTAATGATGAAGGATTACCCCTCTCATCTATTACAGATATATATGAAGTAATACTGAGTGATTTGCAATATGCCTCAGAGAATTGCTGGGGAAGAAATGAGGCTAGAAACGGCCAATCAAACCAGATAGGTCGAGTTACCAAAGCAGCTGCCCATGCTATGTTGGCTAAAGTATATTTAAGAATTGCTTCGTGCAAAAGAACAGCGCAAACAGGTGCAGATGGAAATAACAAATACCTTGCTTTTACAGAGTCTGTAAGCAACTACTATCAACTTGCTAAAGAGCAATGTGATTTGGTTTTAAATGAATCAGGATTCCAATTAGCAGCTTCTGTAGAGGTTTATAACACACTATTTGACCCTAATAATGGGAATAATCCCGAAATGATTTTTGAGGTTCAAGGATCCTCTATTGTTGGTCAAGGTACTGCCGTTTCTAACTTATTTTCACCGCAAAACTCAGGACTTTGCGGAACAGGTTTTGGTGGAAGTAATAAACTAAAACCACTGTTTATTAATAACCGCTTACAAAAAGAAGATACTAGATTTCAAAATACAATTATTAAAGAATACCAAAATACTTCATGGTCTTTCATTATAAATGATGGAAGTACAGCATATAACGCAACGTCTTTGGATCCCGATAACACCAATACTTTTATTTTATATCAAACCTGGACATCCAAGTACATAGACCCAGAAGCTACTACCGAATATACCAGTCGTCAAAATTGGCATGTTATACGACTGGCAGATGTGCATCTTATGCGCGCCGAAGCAATGGTAGAAATCTCTCAAGATCCAAGTCAAGCAAATTCAGATTTTAATATCCTAAGAAATAGAGTTGAAATGACAGATTTTAATGGAGGTGGAATGAGTATAGAAGACTTTAGAGTCTCGCTTTTGCAAGAACGTGCTGTAGAATTGTACATGGAAGGCCACAGGTTTTTTGATTTAACTAGAATGGGGGTGTTGGACGAGTATTGTAGGCTTTTACTTGGTGATACCGATGGGGCTAGACAAGCAGAAGATTACTTTTGGCCAATTCCTATTGAAGAAGTAGCTTCCAACAGTAACATCAACTAGGACTTAAAACAAGGACACTTAATTAATATGACTAAAATTAATTTCACGTTTTTACTGCTACTAATTCATGGGTTCTACTCTTTTGTTCAGAAACCCAATATTGTCTTCATATTTGCAGATGATTTGGGGTATGGAGATTTAAGCGCAAGCAGACCAAAGTCATTTTAAAAAACAATAATAGATGAAAACAAGTAGTATTTCATTTCTTTTAATAATTGGATTCATCTTAACTTTTATAGGTTGTAAGACTGCAAAAGTTGAGAAAAACAATGATCAAAAATCTCCAAACTTTATTGTGATTTTGACAGATGATCAAGGTTGGAATGGAACCTCTGTCCAAATGATGGATAATGTCATACAATCAAAAAGCGACTACCATCAAACACCTAATGTAGAAAAATTAGCAAATCGTGGTATGCGATTTTCCTCGGCCTATGCCAGTGCACCCGTATGCTCTCCATCGCGTTATAGTATCCAGTTTGGGCAAACCCCTGCACGCTTAAAAATGATACGAGTAGGGATGAATACAGATCATATTAATCATCAAAGCGCATTTACAATTCCTAAATTATTAAAAAGCATAAATTCCAGATACAAAACGGCTCATGTTGGAAAATGGGGAATTGATGTAGACCCTTCAGAATTAGGATATGACCATAGTGATGGTATTACGGGAAATAAAGAAGGTGGGTTTACCTACCAATCAAATAAAAAGCAATGGCAAAATAATATTGACCAAGACCCTAAAAAAATATTTAGCACCACACAAAAAGCTATTACTTTTATTGAAAAACAAGCCAAATCAAATACCCCGTTTTTTTTACAAGTTTCACATTATGCTGTACACTCTGATGTTATGATGCGAAAAGAAACATTAGAAAAATACAAAAACAAAGAAAAGGGAGCCTATCAAAAACATATAGGTTTTGCCGCAATGACTGAAGATTTAGACTCAGGAGTTGGTTTGTTATTAGACCGAGTGAAGGCATTAGGTTTAGAAAACAACACCTATATTATTTACACCTCAGACAATGGTGCTGTTCCAGTAATGCCGCCAAGGGCCTTTTATAAACAAGGATCAAACACACCACTTAGTAGGGGTAAATGGGATGCTATGGAAGGTGGTATTAGAGTTCCTTTTATTATTTGTGGACCTAAAATTAAAGCAGGAGTAGAGTCTAAAACAAGCATAACATTCTCTGATTTATTACCAACCATTATTGACTTAGCAGGTTATAAAATGCCTCTCAAAGAGCAAATTGATGGAGGAAGCTTTAAAAACATACTTGCCAATAATGGTAATGGAACCGTTAAGCGATTTTCTGAAAGCTTGGTATTTCATGTGCCTTATGAAAATGCAATAGCACTTAAAAGAGCACATTCTGCTATTATTATTGATGCCTTTAAACTCATAAAGTTCCACGATAATGGAGAGCTTCTATTGTTTAATCTTACTGAAGATATAGAAGAAAAAAACAATTTAGCAGGATCTCACCCTGCTAAAACCACCACGCTAGAAAAAGCATTAGATGCTTATTTAAGCAAAGTAAAGGCTCCAAAATGGAAACCTGGAATTACTTGGAAAAACAAGCCCGTCGAGAAAATAAACTCCTACCACTAGTTTTTAAAGCATTCAGTTACATTTTACTTATAGAAAACTATAGGTATTGTAGTTTGGTTAAAAAATTAACCAATTTGAACAAATTTTAAACTATCCCCAATTAATGCCTATATAATTTCACAAAAAACTAAAAACCCATCGGTAAAATTATTTTACTGGCATTTCTAACTGTTTTCACTTCCAATGCAATTGCTCAAGACAGCTTGGCATTCAAGGCTACAGAAATTACCAATGAAATGACAGAAGTTCTTTCTTTAAGACAGGATGAGAAAGCAAAGGGTTATAGTATTCAGTTAAAACGTTTTCAAGAATTGGTGACAATTCGTGAGCAATACAAAGACGATGACCAAACAAGAAAACTTGAATTAAAAAAAGTGCTCTCCAAAGATAAAATGCTACAATGGAGGAATTACAAAAGAGAAATAGGACGAGATTAAAAAAATTAATTAAAACAAAATATCATGATTAAGAAAATCACATTATTATTAACTATAATTGCTACTTACACCAGTGTAGGTCAAACAACAATCGGAGAATCTGATTTATTTACAAACGGGCCAAACAGCACTTGGGTACGTGTACTTACGGCAACCACAGCCGCTGACCCAAATAGTGGTGATGCGCAAACTCTTGAAATTAATATTACCAGTTTGCCTTTTGCTGGTGCAAACTACAGGGTTTACAAGACAACTGGAAGTGGAGGTGATTTTTTTGGTAATGCACAACCGCTAACCCTTGGTACCAATACAATAACAGTCGGGTCGGTTACTTTTCTTAGAGCTGTAAAGTTTCAATTTAGTAGCGGAGATGTTGAATTTGATGCCCTTTCTTTAAATGGTACCGTTTTATATGAAGTTGTTACTAACACAGACCCCCTAATCTCGACTTCTAATCTATTTGAAGACGGACCAACCGCTTGGCCACGAGTCCTTACGGCAACCACAACTGCTGATTTAGATGGTGGGGCAGCTCAAAATTTAGAAATAAATATTACTAGTTTACCCACAGGTGGGGCTAACTACCGCCTTTACAGAACCAATGCCGCTGGAAATGTCTTTTTTGGCAATGCACAAGCGCTAACAGAAGGGCTCAATACAATAACTGTCCCGGCGGTAGCTTTTGAAAGAGCTGTAAAGTTTCAATTTAGTAGCGGAGACATTCGATTTAATGCCATTTCTTTAAACAACACAACAAGTGATCCGGATATTGATGCATCTAATCTATTTGATACAACTACCAATGCAACTTGGACAAGGCAACTAATTGCTGCCTCAAATACTAATCCAGATAGTCAGCTGGAGCAAACACTAGAGATTTATATCACAAAAATCCCTGCAGAAGGGGCAGATTATAGGGTTTACAAGACCAATGCAGCTGGAAATGATTTTTTTGGTAATGCAACAGCCTTAAAACTAGGGTATAACACATTAACCGTAACCGCAGTAACTTTTAATAGAGCTGTTAGATTTCAATTTAATGCCACAGACATCCAGTTTAATGCAATTTCTTTAAACAATGAAACAGATGATGAAGATATTGCCACCTCTGATGCTTTTAGTGATACGGGTAACTCAAATTGGGGTCGTGTTATAACTGCTACCGAAAATACCGATCCAAATAGTGGTTTAGCGCAAACTTTAGCGATTACTATTACAAAACTTCCTGCAACAGGAGCAAACTATAGGGTTTACAAGACCAATGCGGCTGGAAATGATTTTTTTGGTAATGCAACAGCCCTAAAACTAGGACTCAATACATTAACAGTAACCGCAGTAGCTTTTACTAGAACTGTTAAATTTCAATTTAGTACCGGAGACGTAGAATACAATTCACTCAATTTAAATAATTCTGCCATAAATATTAGTTGGGACGGGAGTACAGACACATCCTGGGGAACAGCAGCAAATTGGAGCACAAATGAAGTTCCAAATTTTACCTCTGTGATCACAGTGGGTGATGGCTTGACTAATTATCCAGTAATTAGCTCAGATATTTCGATTACCTCAATTACATTATCATCAGGAGCTAGTTTATTATTAGACGAAACATCTTCTTTAACTGTTTCTGGAAATTTTACCAACAATGGTGGTATAGTCACTTTAAACTCTACTGCAGATGATTTTTCTTCTCTTATTGTGCAAGGAACTGCAACTGGAGACATCGTTTACAATAGATTTGTAAATGTGTATGACGACGGTAATGGTGGTGGTTGGGATTTTGTAGGAGCCCCTGCCGGGATGACCATTGCAGATTTTATAGCGGCAAATGGAGCCAACATACAAGTACTTGGTGATGATTATGCACTTGCCCAGTATGATAATGCAACTGGACAGTATACTAGATACCCAACAGCCTTACAGACAGGAAGCTTTACACCTGCGCAAGGGTATGCATTGGCAATGGCGCCAGAGGACCTGCCCCCGCCTCCATCAGGGGTTGTGCCTGGTACAACAGCAGCCTTTACTGGTACTATAGAAACTACATCTCAAAGCATCAATATTGTTAACAACCATGCAAATGGCGCTGGAGGTAGAAGATGGAATTTGGTTTCAAACCCTTTCCCTTCTTTTATCAAAGGAAATACTGATGCAGGAACAAACAACTTCCTAGACACAAATAGTGCTGTAATGGACGACACCTTTACAGGTGTTTATGGCTGGAATGGTTCTGACTATGACATTTATAACCTGCTAGATGGTGCTTTTTCAATAGCTCCTGGCCAAGGATTCTGGGTAGCTGCATTGAGCACATCAGATGCCGATCTTGACTTTACAGCTGCTATGCGTACTACTACAGGAACTGGAGATTTTATTCAAGGACCGCAGCTACTAACCTACAATGTAGCATTAAAGCTTTATAGTGGTGAGATAGAACAGGCAAAGACTAATTTATATTTTAGAGATGGTCTTACACTAGGTCTTGATCCTGGGTATGATGCAGGCGCTTACAACCAGTCAATGAAACTAAGTACAAGACTGGCCCAGGGAAGCCAAGAAACAGCTTTTGCTAAAAACGCTATGGGTATGGATGCTATGCAAAACACTAGAGTACCTCTAGAGATAAGACAAAATGCAGGACAGGCCTTTACTATTAGTATTGCAGATATAGAACTACCAGAAGATATCTCTGTATATCTAGAAGACACCTTAAACGGTACCCTTACTTCATTAAAAGACGGAGACTTTGAGCTAACGGCTCAAAGCGATCTTAGCGGTGCGGAAAGATTCTTTATTGTCTTTAAAGACAATAGCGTGCTCTCTAGTGGAGATACCTTAGGCATAAATGCTTTAAATGTTTACAAGGCAAATACAGAGAGTTTTGTCACTATAGCGGGTATCACTCCAGATTTAGGAAAGCTAGATGTTACCCTTTATTCTATGTTAGGAGTTGTTGTAAAACAAACCCTATTAAACACAACAACTGCAACCCAGAGAGTATCTACAGATGGCCTATCAATTGGCTTATACGTTGTACAGATAAAATCTGGAAACCAAATATTTAACAAAAAAGTAATTATTAAATAGTTAAACAATAATTATATCTCCAAGTATCTTTAAATATTTGGAGAGATAATAAAAAATGGCAGCTTGTTCAGCGCTAACTTTACTTGACTCCATGGTTTTGCTAAACCCAAAAAAAAGAGCAAGTCAAATCAATCCAAAACTTAAATTTTGGAAGTTCAAACAATTAATAGTTGTCTGGTCTTACATAAAACAATAAGTAGTTATGAAAAAATTTATTTTACTAGTATTTTTAATGGTCTTTACATCAAATGCAATTGCTCAAGATGATCTAGAACTAAAAGCAACAGAAATTACCAATGAAATGGCAGAAGTTCTTTCTTTAAGTGCAGGAGATAAAACGAAAGTTTATGAAATACAATTAAAGCGTTTTCAAGAAGTTGCATCAATTCGTGAACAGTACAAAGACGATGACCAGACAAGAAAGCAGGAATTAAAAAAAGTGTATAATCGTTTATTTGGAAAATTAAAAAAAGCTCTAGACAAAGACAAAATGGAGCAATGGGGAGATTACAAGCGAGAAATAGGGCGAGATTAAAAAAACAAATAAAAACAAAAAGTTATGACTAAAAACATTATTTTTCTTCTGTGTGGGCTATTCACATCGGTGATAATGGCTCAAACAGCTACTGTAAATGGAACTAGCTACACAACTATAACAGAGGCGGTAGGGGCCGCTGTTGGAGGAGACACTATTATTATAGACGGTATTTTTGATGAAAAACTAACCAGTAATAAAGCAGTAAGTCTTCAGGGAGGTGACCCAACTACAGATGGAATTGTTTTTACAGGAACAGGTAGGGTTTTATACTATACAAATGAAGTTTTAGGAGATTTCAGTATTTCAAATTTAACCATTAGTGGAGGAAACGCATCGGGCAATGGAGCCGGTATTTTAATAGATAAAAGTGCAGGCGCTCAAATAACACTTAACAATCTTATTGTTGAGAACAATACTACAACCGGAGTTGGTGGAGGTATAAGTATTAATTCTGCAAATGTTGATATAAACAGTTGTATTATTAGGAATAACAGTGCTGGACAAGGAGGAGGTATTCATATGGGAACCAATAATAATGCTAATGATCCAGATGTAGACAAAATTGTAAATGTTAAACAATCTTTAATTACAGGAAATACTAGTGTTACAAATGGAGCAGGCTTTTATATCTATGGTTTTGGAAATGAAATGAGGTTAACTGCTAATTTCGAAAATACAACTATTGCTCTTAATACTGCTACAGCCAGTGGAGGAAGTGGACGGATAAATGGCGTTGCATATGCCGCAGACACAGCTACTAATAATATAATAGTAAACATGACTCATGTTACAAGTGCTAGAAACACAGCAGCACAAACTACAACTGCAGAAAAAAATAATTTTGGTGTCTATTTTACAACTGGTGGCGGTGGCGGGCCAGTATTTAATGCATACAATTCAATATTTGTAGGCGCAGGAACCGTAGGTAATAGAGGGATAAACTTTGCGCAATCCAACCCGGGTAGTTTGATAAATAATGTAATGGGTGGACAACTAAACATAAATAATGCAGATGTTAATACCAATAATCTAACAGGTAGAACAGCTGGTCAAATTGGAGTAGCTACAGATTTGACCTATGAAGGTGGATTTTCCAATGTTTTAGCACTTACATCTGGTGATGCTGTTGATTATTGTACTTCAGATACCACAACTTCATTACCCATTGTAGATCAAAGAGATTATTTCCGTGATGATCTTGTTGATGCAGGGGCTTTTGAATTAGGTGGAACAATTTTAGGGGTTTCAAATCAAGATATTGTGTCAATCTCAATCTATCCAAATCCTACATCTGGTGTTATATCGATTAAAGGAGCTGAAGATATCTATTCTATAAAAGTATATTCAATAGTAGGAACTTTAGAAAAAGAAGTTTTCAATACCAACCAAATAGATATTTCAGAACTTTCATCAGGTATTCATTTGTTACAAATTAATGCCGGAACTGTATTTACTAAAAAGGTTGTTAAACTATAATAAGTCAAAAACATTAGAAAAGCTGATAAAATCAAATGTTTTCTATTTTGATTTTATCAGCTTTTTAAATTATATAAAATTCAATTCGTGTATTGTAATAACAAACTTGTTCTTCTATTTTTTTTATGTACTTCATTAACTTGTTACAGTCAAGGTAAGCCCAGCACTCAAAAATCACCTAACATTGTGTTCATCTTTTCTGATGATCACGCAACTAACGCTATATCTGCATATGGGGGTATTTATAAAGACATTGCACCCACCCCAAATATAGATCGTATTGCAAATCAGGGAGCTTTATTAACCAATGCCCTATGTACCAATGCAATTTGCGGCCCCAGTAGAGCTGCTATTTTGACTGGGAAATACAGTCATATTAACGGGTATTATAAAAATTATAAAGGAGGAGTTTTTGATAGAAAACAATGGACATATCCACAAGAATTAAAAAAAGCAGGATATCAAACAGCTTTGGTTGGTAAATGGCATTTAGCGTCACAACCCGTTGGTTTTGATTATTATAAATACCATGTATCTCAAGGGCAACAAGGTTTGTATTGGGACCCTGTGTATAATGACAATGGTCAAAAAATCAAAGAAAAAGGGTATGCCACAAATTTAACTACTGATTACGCCTTAGATTGGCTCGATGATAGAAAGGAAGAAGCGCCTTTTTGTTTGATGTTACAATACAAAGCCCCACATCGTGAATGGTCCCCAGATATTCAATATAAAAACTTATGGGACGATATAGAAATGCCCTATCCAGCAACGTTTAATGATAATTACAAAACAAGAGAATTAACTGCAGGGGATACAGAGATGACAATGGACTATTTCTCTAGAAAAGACATGAAAATGACGCCTCCAGATTCTCTCTCACTAAAAGAGCAAAGAAAATGGTTGCAATATGGATTTAAACCTGGTGAAATAGTAGCTCCCTCTAAGGATTTATCTAACCAAGAGGTTCGTAAGTGGAAATACCAGAAGTACATCAAAGATTATTTGGCAACTATAAAGTCTGTAGATGATAATATTGGAAGAGTGCTAGATTATTTAAAGGCAAATGGATTAGAAAAAAATACCATTGTTATCTATGCCTCAGACCAAGGTTTTTTCCTTGGCGAGCATGGTTTTTTCGACAAACGATTTATGTATGAAGAGGCATTACATATGCCATTTATTATTCGTTATCCTGAAAAAATTAAACCAGGAATTATTGTAGATGATATTATTACCAATATTGATTTTGCTCCAACCCTATTAGAAATGGCAGGAGTATCTGCGCCAAAAGAAGTACAAGGAAAAAGTTTTTTTTCAAACCTACAGGAAAAAACCCCAAAACATTGGAGACAATCTATGTATTATCATTATTATGAATACCCATTTTACCATCGTGTCCAGCCGCATTACGGAATACGAAATCAACGCTATAAGTTGATTCATTTTTATTACGATGTTGATCTTTGGGAATTTTATGATCTTCAAAATGATCCGTCAGAGATCAATAATTTAATACATTCAGGTGCTCATGCTAAACTCATTGATAGTTTAAAAACTGAATTATATCGTCTAAAAAAAGGATATGGAAATACGATGTCATTAACTGAATTAAGAAATATCTCCGATACTGATTTTGGGGGGTTAGAATCTAATAAAAAATAGATCCTATGTTAACTACAAAAGAACAAAAAGAATTATTTAATAAAATCATGAGGCAGATCGAAAAGAACACTAAAAAAAGCCTTCAAAATAACAACGAAACACGTGATACTAATTCAAATAAAACGAGTAACCAATCAGAGTCTTGATGTATCTTTATAGTATTGTATAATTTAGTGTAGCAGTTATTAAAAATGATGATTAGTCCTAAAAATTTTATATCTATTTTATTTTTTTTAAGTACTAGTTTTTTATTAGCTCAAGATTATTATTGGACGGGTAATGGAGAAGACCAAGATTTTTTTAATGAAGCAAATTGGATAAATCCTAGCACTAATCAACCCCCAGAAAATGGAAGTATCGAACCTTCACAGCCCATAAATTTCGATCTCTTACTCTCATGTGAGGCCAGTACAATTTCTTCAGAAGAAACAGATATAATTTCTCAAACTCCCGCTTTATTTAGTGAAGTATCTAATAATGATAATTGGTCTCATTTTTACAGAGCTACATCGCTAAATGATGGAAATAATGGTGCCCAACAAAATTTTGTTATTAATGTTACAAGCTTACCTGCTGGAGGGGCAAACTTTCGCGATATACGGACTGTTGCAAATGGGCAATGGGCTTTTGGTAACTCGCAAGCACTAACTCTAGGTGTTAACACAATTACTGTAAATGAAGTTAGTTTTAATCGTGCGGTTAAGATTCAATTTAGTAGTGGTTATATAGCTTTTGACGCACTATTTCTAAATGGAAATTCTATTTATTCAGCGCCAAGTGAGCCAATAGTTTTTGAGCCTTCAAAAACATTATATATTTCTAATGGAATTCTTAATGTCTCAAGTTTTTCAGGAGGAAATTTAATCTTAAATGAAAATTCGTATGTAAATTTGAATGATACGGATCCCCTTTTAAATAATGCTAAAGTCTATTTTAATTCCTCTATAAGCTGGTTGCGTTTGGAAAATGTGAATCCAAATCAAGTTCATGATACATACATATCACAGATGTTTGTCTCTGACACTAATGCGGAATATCCTACATCTATTCGTTTGGATAATTACTATGACAATGGAACTGTTGTTAGGCCTCAAAGTCTCGACACTACCCCTTTAACCATTTATTCTAATGAGGACAATACAGGCACTGAAGCAGAAATTGTAGTTAATCAGGTATACAGTGGTTCCTCTATACCAAATCAAATGAATAACAACATTCATTCTTTTTACTTAAAAAGAGGATATATGCTAACTATAGCAGTAAATGATGATGGTACTGGAAAGAGTAAAGTTTTTATTGCCTCAGAAGAAGATTTAGAAATACACGCTTTACCTAATTTTTTTCAAGCAGGAATTTCGTTTATAAGAGTTATACCCTGGAACTGGGTGTCTAAAAGAGGTACAGGTGGTGATATTGCAGACATGGACAATACATGGTTTTACAGATGGAATAATCAGGGGCTTTCTGATCTACAACGAGAATGTTCTCCAATGGCTTGGGGCTATGCAAATGCAGATGACAGCAACGATATTAATTTATACCAATCCAAATATAAAACCACACATGTTCTAGGTTTTAACGAGCCTGATGATTGTAATGGCCAATCAGGGCAATATAATGACTTGTGCACTGTTAGTACTGCCGTGGAGGTATATGAAAACTTGATGAAAACAGGACTTCGCATAGTTTCTCCTGCTTGCAGACAAGATGCAGTATTTACTTGGTTAGACTTATTTAATCAACAAGCGATACAAGAGGACATTAGAATCGATGTCATTGCTGTACATTGGTATGATTGGGGAGGTAACCCTCAAGATTCGCCAAACGCAGACCCAAACGCAATTTTTAATCGTTTTAAAAATTATTTACAGAACGTCTATGCCTTGTATGGTTTGCCCATCTGGATCACAGAATTTAATGGAAATAAGTACAGATCTACACAAACAAACCTTCAATTTATGGAGTTGGCTGTTCCCTATCTTGAGGATTTAGATTTTGTTGAGCGATACGCCTGGTTTGAGCCACAAAATATAGATATACCTCAAGACCCTGGTAATGGTGAATTTTTTGATGTGAATATGAATCTTACTGACATTGGAATGTTTTATAAAAATCAAACATCAGGACCATCTATTTCGGCATCTTATTATTCAGGACATAATAATTTGAATGACGAAATTTTAGTTAATCAATATGTATATTTATGCACCCCTATAACTCCCTGTTCTGGGATATCTACCACATGGGATGGTTTTACTTGGAGCAATGGTGCTCCAGATACAAATTCTTATGCTATAATTAGTGGCGCATACAGCACTGCCACTAACGGAAATCTTACCGCTTGTGTTATGCAAGTTGATGCAGATGTCACTATAGAGGGCGCAATAGATACTGCAGTAAGCGAGGTTATAGTTACAACAGGAAATACGCTAACTATAGACCATAGCTCTTCTTTAAGAGTTTCTGGAGACTTTACCAACTCTGGCACTGTTACCTTAAACTCTACTGCAGATGATTTTTCTTCTCTAATTGTGGAGGGAACAGCTACAGGAGATATTTTATACAACAGATATGTAAATATGTATAATGACAGTCCTGGAGCTAGCAGTTGGGATTTAGTGGGAACCCCTGCCGGGATGACCATTGCAGATTTTGTAACGGCAAATGGAGCTAACATCAAAGTTCTTGGTGATAATTATGCCTTTGCTCAGTTTAACAATGCAACTGGGCAGTGGGAAAGATACCAGACAGCATCTCAAGGTGGAAGTTTTGAAGCTGGAAAAGGATATGCTATGGGAACCATTAGCGGAATCACATTAGCCTTTACTGGTGACATGCAGACAACAGACCAAAGTATTAATATAATTAATAATGATGCTGCTAATCAAGGCGCTGGTAGAAGATGGAATTTAATGTCAAACCCTTTCCCTTGTTATATCTACGGTAATACTGCGGCAGGAGCTGAGAACTTTTTGGATGCAAACACTGCTGCTATTGATAGTGAGCGTTTGGCTGTATACGGCTGGAATGGATCAAGTTACACAATTTACAATAATTCTTCTGGTGCTTTTTCAATGGCTCCTGGTCAAGGCTTTTGGGTAGCCGCAGCAAACACTACAGATACAGCGCTTAATTTTACAGCTGCTATGCGTACCACCACAGGAACTGGAGATTTTGTTACAGGGCCTCAGCTTCTTAGTTATGAAATAGGATTAAACCTATACAATGGTGAGATAGAAAAGGCAAAGATCAAATTTTATTTTAAAGATGGTCTTACACTTAATCTTGATCCTGGGTATGATGCAGCGGCGTTTAACCAATCTATGGCATTAAGCACAAGGCTACCGCAAGGAAATCATGAAACAGCCTTTAGTATAAATGCCATGGATATATCCTCTATGCAAAACACTAGAATACCACTAGAGATACGCCAAACTGCAGGACAGGCCTTTAGGATAAGTATTGCAGAGATGGATTTGCCACAAGATATCCAAATATATCTAGAAGATACCTTAAACGGTACCCTTACCTCTTTAAACGATGGGGACTTTGAGCTAACGGCGCAAAGTAATCTTAGCGGGGCAGATAGATTCTATATAGTCTTTAAATCAACTAGTGTGCTCTCCACTGAAAGCGCCCCGGGTATAGAAGGATTAAATGTATATAAAGCAAACAATGAGAGTTTTATTACTATAGCGGGCATAAGCCCAGATTTACAGCAGTTAGATGTTAGGCTATACTCTATGTTAGGAGTAGCAGTAAAACAAGCAATATTTAACACTACAACTTCAAGCCAGAGGGTATCCACTGCTGGACTGGCAAGTGGATTGTATATTGTACAGATAAAATCTGAAAATCAAACAACCATTAAAAAAGTAATTATCAAATAATAGTATTAGGATATATTCTTATTATTTTAACTTGCAATTTATAAATGAACGAAATTTATATTTATGAATCAAAAGATACGTTTCTTCGCAAAAATTAGCATTATTTTATGTTCAATATATGCTATCACCTCCTGTAACAATGAAAAAAAAAAATCATTGAATAGTAAAGCCCCTGATGGTATGATATGGGTAGAAGGAAAAACTTTTTTACAAGGTGCCAAACAAGGTGATACCTATGCGATGCCCCGAGAAAAACCAGCTCACAGTGTTACCGTAGATGGTTTTTTTATTGACATAACAGAGGTAACTAACAAGCAGTTTAAAAAATTTGTTGATCAAACAAAGTATGTAACTATTGCAGAAAGAGAAATTGACTGGGAAGAAATAAAAAAACAATTACCCCAAAATACGCCAAAACCCCATGATAGTATTTTACAACCTGGAAGTCTCATTTTCAATAAAGAAGTAACTGCCGTTGTAAATATGAATAATTATTCGCAATGGTGGACATGGAAAATTGGGGCTAATTGGAAGCATCCTTCAGGTCCAGATTCTACAATAGACGGAAAAGATGACTTTCCTGTGGTACATGTTGCTCTTGAAGATGTTTTGGCCTATTGCAAATGGGCAAATAGAGCTTTACCTACTGAGGCTCAGTGGGAGTCTGCAGCGCAAGGAGCTAATAAAAATACTATTTTTACATGGGGAAATAATGATACTATTTTAAACTCATATGCAAATACTTGGCAAGGTAATTTTCCAATAAAAAACGAATCTAAAGATGGCTTTGAATTTGTTTCTCCTGTAAAATCATATCCTCCAAATAGCATTGGTTTGTATGATATGACTGGTAATGTTTGGGAAATTACACGTGATTTGTTTAATGTAAATTATTATAAAGAACTAAACATTTCAAAACCATTATTAAATCCAAAAGGTGCAACAACATCTTATAATCCTAACAGTCTATATCAAATAGAACAAGTTATCAAGGGAGGGTCTTTTTTATGTCATGCTTCTTATTGCGCTAGCTATAGAATTTCAGCAAAAATGGGGGTTGAAATAGATTCTGGATCAGATCATGTGGGTTTTAGAACTGTTGCAACCAAACAAATGCTTTCAAATAGGTAATATTTCTCCAAAAAAACCAAAGCAATTTGCTTTGGTTTTTCTAAATATGGTTATTTCTCTATTACTTATTTCCCAACATCAAAAGTTCATTGACAATAACTTCTGTAATATATCGCTTCTCTCCTGCCTCTGTCTCCCACATGCGGTTGGTTAGTTTACCTTCAATAGCAATTTCTTGTCCTTTTTTTACATAGCTTTCTACAACAGTAACAAGACCTCCTTTTACCACTATATTATGCCAATAAGCGCGTTCTACTTTTTGTCCTTCTTTGTCTTTGTAGCTATCATCTGTAGCAAGACTAAACTTGGCCATCTTGTTGCCATCATTAAAGGTTACAATTTCAGGCTCTTGACCTAATCTTCCAATCAACTGTACTTTGTTTCTAAGTGCGTTCATAATTATTAGTTTTTAAATATTAAACAGTTAAGTTTTCCAGAAATCGCTCTGGCAACGTCTATCGATATATTCGACACTGCAAACATAAAAGCAATTGCAAGTTAGAGCCGGTATTTAACTACTTGCTTTCGTTTGCAATTACTTGTAACTATTTGTTGTCTTTTAAGCTATTGAAAATAAGCTATTTAAAAATAATTATTGTTTGATAAAAAAATAAAATATTTATGTAATTGACACTGATAAAATAAAAATGGAATATTGGATTGCAGCTATTTGGAAATAATTGTCCCTTTTTTTAAAATGTATAGGTAGCGGCAACTATAAGGTTTCGTCCTGGGGCAGAAAGGCCACTACTGTAGGGTCTGTAACGCTTGTCTGTGATATTCTCAAGGGTTGCGTTTAATTGAAGTGATTTAGAATATTTGTATTTTGCTGAAAAATTAAGTGTATACCATTTTGGGGCATACGGATTTCCGTTTTGATCTGCAGCATACAAAAACGCATTGTTTTGTTGACTTGGCGCTAAATCTTCAAAATCAAACTGTCCATTATACTCCACAAAAGCATCAAAAGTAAGTTTTGCTTTGTTATAGACAAAGTGTGTATTCCCATAGGCAGGGGCCGCATGACGAAGTGCTTCTTTGTTTCCTTGCTGATCCTGGGCAAAGCCTTTGGTGATATTGTATTGAGATCTAAGTTTCAGCTCCTTTGAAAAAGCAAGCTCTACACCTGCTTCAAAACCGTATACCTTTGCCCTAGAGGCATTTTGAATGGCCTGAATAGTACTTAATTCTCCCTGGTATAGAATTTGCGATTCTCCATCAAGAGAAAAATCTCTTCTAATTAAAGCATCTTCTAAGAGGGTATAAAACCCTGCAAAATCTAGTTTTACAACTGTATCAAAATTTAGGCTCACACCTATATCTGCATTATATGCATACTCTGGTTTTAAGTCTGGGTTGGGCACCACAACACTCCCTGGCTCACTGTCAAAGACTTTTCCAATATCGTCAATATTAGGTGCTCTAAAGGCAGTTCCTAGGTTTAAACGCCATCCTAGAGTTTGGTTTGGGTTCCAGGTGAGCCCAGCGGTTCCCGTTAAGGCGCCAGTATTAATTGTAGCCTCGGTAAAAGGAAGGTCAAACAGGCTAGCATCAAACTGGGCATCAATAATAATATGACTATACCTAAGACCTCCAAGAAATGAAATGTTTTTTGCCAACGCAAATTGAGTACTCAAATACCCGGCCAAGGATTGCCAATAAGAACCATCTGGATATCTAGAAACATCTGGTTGTGAGATTCCTGTAGATATATCTGTTTTAAGACCCCTAGAATCAACTTTGTTAAAAATATACTCTACACCATAATTTAACTTTGCTTTTTTAATCTTTTTTTCAAAATCCCATGCAGTGGTATAGGCCGCTACTTTTTCTTGTGTTTTGTACAAAAAAGAAGCTCCAAAATCTCTATCACTCCTACTTTCTTTAAAATGCTGGAAAGAAAGTGTAAAAACACTCTCATCAAACAAGGTATTTGTGTCTGGGGTGTTTTGTATTTGCAGATTTCCAGAAACCCATTGTTGCGGGCCATAGTCCCAAACCGAGGACTGAGGCACACCGTCTGTATCCCTTATATGCCTATCATATCTTGGATAATCACTGGTGGTTGTATAAAACAAACCTAGGTCAAAATTCCAGTTATTGTTTGGCATGTAACGCACCTTTTGCATGGTATTTATTTGAGAGTATGCTGTTGGGCGTTGTATTTTTGGATTCTGGTTTTGTACAACGGTATCAACACCGTTAATGGTTTCTACATATTGGTTGCGCAGATAATCATCTGGGCCATGGCTTCCCATACGTAAGTTGTCAAAATCACTGTAGGTTACACTGGTTAAAAAAGCCCACTTTTTGGCACCTATATTAAAATCAAAGTGTCCTGTTTTTTCTTTGTTGGCAGTAGTATAACGCAAAGTTGAGTTTCCAGAAAAAGAGTAGCCTTCTTTAAAGGAGAATTTAGGTTTTTTTGTGTAGAAATTCATCACCCCTCCAACAGCATCACTACCATACACCACAGATCCTGGTCCTAAAATCACCTCTGTGCGTGCAACCGCAAAAGGATCTATAGAAATAATGTTTTGTACGTTTCCGCCCCTAAAAATAGCTGTGTTAAAGCGCACGCCATCCACGGCAATTAAAAGTCTATTTGTAGAGAACCCCCTAATTATAGGACTCCCTCCACCCAGTTGGCTTTTTTGAACATATACTTGGCCACTGCTCTCCAGTAAATCTGCAGCGGTTTGAGGGTTTCTAAAAAGCACATCCTGGCTTGTTATAGACACAATTTGTTGTGGTAAATCTCTCTTTTTTTGCCCAAATTTTGATACAGACAAAACAACCTCATCAAGACTACTAGCATCTGTAATTAAAAATACTTGCCTATTGGCTTTTACTATTTTAGATTTGGTTGTTGAAAGAGGGGTATGAGCGATGTGCTGAAATGTAATTACCTCTTGTTGGTTAAAAGAAGAAATATCAGCAAACCCATCAAAATTTGTAACAGCGCTTTTGCTCTTTTGTTTATTAAACAATGCCACGCCAGGTATTGCCCCTCCCGTTTGTTGAGAAAGTACTTGTATTTTTTGGGCAACTGCTGCTTGAAAGCTAAAGAAAACAGCAAGAAGAGCTAATAAGTGTTTCATTAATTAAACAGTTGTTGAAGTACCACCAAAGACTTCGGTTTTTTGTAGCCGTGCAAATGTAATTGATAATATTCCAACACCAAATCAAGTACGGCCATTCTTTGGTCCTTTGACAGATTTACAGAGCCAATAGCATCAAAATGTGTGCCGAAGAACTGCTTTAATCCTTCCACCCGATGGCCTGTTTCACAGTAGATAGAGAAATCTTCTGTCTCAAAGGTACCTTCTGATAGATTAAAATAAGGCAAATGAACTCCAGAGGTGTCTGGATAAAAGCCTAAATAAGCTGTGAGTTTTAATAAAAATAAGGTGTGGAAATTGGCAATATCCTCATGGTGGTCTAGCCACTGAAATGAAGCCTCTAAAAACAAATATAACCCCTGGTTTGCTTCCTCTTCTAAAATGGAGTTTTTTAACATTTCAGACAAAAACATCACCAAAGATGACTTTACAATATCTGTGTGCAGTGTAGTATATGGATGGAGTACCTTGACGTCCTTTATAGACTCTAGGGTTCCTTTATTTTTGTGATTGGCTACGATCTCTAATTGGGTAAGGGGCTGAAAATAAGAGGGCTTTAACCTACCTTTTCTGGTTTTAAGTATGCCGCGCAATAAGTAGGTTTTAAGCCCACTGCTTTGAGTGAAACAGGTTACAATAAGGTCTGCCTCTGCATACTTTATAGAAGAAAAAACAATGGCTTTTGTAGTTTCAACCATCAGCGAATAATCATTATTTTTTTAATTTTTGTTTCTAGGGCATCTTCCGTAGTAATTAAAACAAAATACACCCCAGAGGCTACTTTATACTTGCCAAAGGCTGTTGTGTCCCAAGTGATACTTCCGCCTTGGCTTGTTTGCTGAAAGACTAAGTTTCCTTCTAAATCTGTGATTTTTACATTGGCCTTTGCCGTCAAACCATCTATAGTAACTGCTCCTTGGTACTGAGGCCTTACGGGATTTGGAAATACAAAAACATCTTCTAGAGTATCTCTTGGCGCGGTTGAAGTTCCTTTGTAGGAAACCAAACCATTAATGGTAGCAAAATAAACCTCTCCTGTAAAAGGGTCAATGGCGATATCTTGAACATTATCTGAGGGTAGTGGAGAGTTCTCTGAAGTAAAACGCAACAATGTTTGTTGCCCATTAGCGCTTAAATAAAAGACCCCCGAGCTTGCTGTTGCGATCCATTTATTATTAGAGCCATCTACCTCTATATCTGTAATGGTTTGCTCAAATAATAATTCTTGGCCAACACCTTCATCATCGGCAAAAATAATTGCGCTTGCAGAGACATCTGCGGTATTACTAAAAAAGGTGCCTGGACTAAAGAGTACCCTTAAGCCTCTTAGGGTTCCTATCCATAGTCTGTTTTGCGTATCAAAGGCAAGGGCTCTAATGTCTGTAGAGGGCAAGCCTCCACCACTGTCATCTGCCCCTATAGCTCTGAATTGATTGGTTGCGGGATTAAAAGCAGCCAATCCAGTTTGTACAGGACTAAAAAACACAAAGCCTTCTCTGCTAATAGCCAATTTGCTATAAGCCAACTCATCTTTACCTCCCGAGATATTGCTTACATCAAAAGATTGAAATTGCCCATTGGGAGAAAGCCTTAGAAGGGCATTATCTGTAAGAGATTGTAATACCCAAAGATTCCCATTTCTGTCAAAATCTGAACCGTAGAGACGTATCCCAGCATTATTCCCGCCAAAAACAGGGTTTTCTAGCGCAGAATTTGTTTCATTATACAGCACCGTAGGCACTTGATTCTCTACCTTTAAAAGACCACTTAAAAAGGAAGAAAAGTAAACGGTTTCTGGGTTTTGATCGTCAATGCTAATGTTAACAATATCGTTAACAGCACTAACGCCAAGACTTGTGGTAATATCATCATGAGAAATATTGGTCCAAGTGCCATCTTTTAAATTACTAATTCCCTTTGTGTCTAGAGGAAAGGGATTAAAAAAAACATTAACCGCTCCAAAACTAACCCATAGTTGCCCAGGGGTTGCATCCAATGCAAAAGGGGTGTTTAACAAAGGGCCATCAGGCAAAATTTGTGTTGCTTGATTTGTAGTATAGGGGACCCTAAGAAGCCCCTTTAGAGAGCTGCCCAAATAAAAGGTGTCATTAAAACTATATCCTGTTTGCAAAGTGTAATCAAAATCTGGAAGGCTCTCTATAGAAGCTTTTAAAATAAACCCTTGGTCATAGGCCTCAATGCTTGTTGCTGTACTTATGGTTAGTACTGCGTTATTCACCTTAAAATCTCTAATAGGGCTAGAGAAAGTGGCTACTGGTTGCAATATATTTCCGGCATTTATTCTATAAACTGTATTGTTGTTGTCAGCAATTAACACGCGGGTTCCTAGTGTTTGTGCTGCAATATAATTTCCTTGTGTAACAAGTTCCCACTCTTGGAAATCAATAATATTGTCGTTGTTTAAAATAGCGCGCCGAATTCCTCCCTCTGAAGAAGCGGCATAAATATATGGAGCTAAAATTGTGGTCTGAGAGATGTTTATTTGAGAACCTAGATCACCAATAAAATAACTGTCTCTAAACTCCAATCGCTCCAAGTCATAGACAGAGACCCCAAAGGCTGCAGATATATATATTTTACCATCCCGTTCTGTGAAATGATTGATGCGTTTTTTATTGGGTGGTATGTTTTGTTTGTCTCTAATATCAACTACTTTTAGTACTTCATTATTTTGACCAATAGCAACCACCTCTATCAGGCCGTCTTGATATCCTATCATTAGTAAATTTGTTTGGCTACTGTAGTGTATGGTTGTTATAGGTTCTCCTGCAAGCCCTTGAACACTAGATAGAGTTGTGATTTGTTGTGTAGATAAATCGTAAATGAAAATGGCGTTATCTGTTCCTACAAAGATACGATCATCGCCCTGTGAGATGTCTTTAACTGAAACATAAGAGAAGTGGTCTTCCCAAAGGTTTTCGAAGTTTTGTGCTATAGCCAAAGGGGCTATACATAACAAAAAAATCAAAAAAATGCGTTTCATAAAATCTATTTTCTAAAAGTAACCCAACACTTTTGTAATATACAACTATAAGTATAACAACCCCTTTGGGTTATTATTGTGATTTAAAAAAGGTTGCTCGTAAGAGCAACCTTTATATACTATACTGCTTTGCTCTAAAGATTATACAACTCCTTGAGCCATCATGGCCTCTGCCACTTTTACAAAGCCAGCAATGTTTGCTCCCTTTACATAGTCTACATAGCCATCGCCATCTTTTCCGTACTGCACACATGCACCATGGATATCTGCCATTATAACCTGAAGCCTCTGGTCTACCTCTGCTCTTGTCCAACTTAATCGTAAAGAGTTTTGAGACATTTCAAGACCAGAAGTTGCTACCCCACCGGCATTAGATGCCTTTCCTGGTGCAAATAAAATTTTAGCTTTTATAAAAACTTCAATGGCATCTGGTGTGGTTGGCATATTAGCGCCCTCACTTACACAAATACATCCATTGGCAACTAATGTTTTTGCCTCTTGCTGATTCAACTCATTTTGAGTTGCGCAGGGCAGGGCAATATCACATTTAACTCCCCAAGGTCTTTGCCCTGATGTGTATGTTGCACTTGGATATTTCTCTACATATTGGCTGATACGTCCTCTTTTAACATTTTTTAGCTCCATTATAAAAGCTAATTTCTCTTGATTGATTCCTTCAGCGTCATAAATAAATCCTCCAGAGTCAGACATGGTAACCACCTTAGCGCCAAACTCTAAAGCTTTCTCTGCTGCATATTGAGCTACGTTTCCAGATCCAGAAATACCAACAGTCTTACCTTTAAAGCTCTCGCCAACGGTTTCTAACATGTTTTTTGCAAAGTATACATTTCCGTATCCTGTTGCCTCTGGACGTATTAACGAACCCCCGTACTCACGGCCTTTGCCTGTTAATACTCCTGTAAATTCATTTCTGAGTCTTTTGTATTGGCCATACATATATCCTATCTCACGTCCTCCAACACCAATGTCTCCTGCTGGAACATCTGTATTTGGTCCTATGTGACGTGATAATTCTGTCATAAAACTTTGACAAAACCGCATTACCTCTGCGTCTGTTTTTCCTTTTGGATTAAAATTACTTCCGCCTTTTCCACCACCCATTGGCAGGGTTGTTAGGCTGTTTTTGAACAGTTGTTCGAACCCTAAAAATTTCAGGATACTCAAATTCACAGATGGATGAAAACGCAAGCCGCCTTTATAAGGACCAATGGCAGAATTGTACTCTACACGATATCCTTTGTTTACGTGAATTTCGCCACTATCATCAGTCCAAGGAACACGAAACATAATGGTACGCTCCGGCTCTACCATGCGTTCCAATAATTTTCGGCCCTGGTATCTTTCATTACTCTCAATAAATGGAATTACCGCTTCGGCAACTTCAGTCACAGCTTGTAAAAATTCTGGCTCGTTTGGATTTAATTGTTCGACACTTGCAATAAAGTCTTTGATACTTTGCTTCATAGTATGCGTTCTAAAATTGGTTTTGTACTAATGTAAGTACATTAATTGTTGTTTTTTATTGGTGCTAACCTCTGCTATGTTTACAATGTAATATTACAAAGAATAACTACTCTAAAAGGGTACTAATTCTTATAGAGCCTACCCAGTTTAACTAGCCTATATAAAGCATACAAGCATTGTTTATACTAAGACACGGCAAATATACGAGATATGAAATAATTTTAGGATTTTAATTTATATAATCCCAAAAATATAGTATTAATAGTTGCCTCTGGAAATGCTTCTATCAAAAACACTAGGCATAAAACCTGTACTCTGTTTTGGGTATAATTGTTTACATTTACAGCCATCATAAAAAAACAATCAATGGAAGATTCACCAAAGTTTGCTGTATTTGGAGGTGGTAGTTGGGCAACTGCGATTGTGAAAATGCTATGCGAAAATCTTGATCAGGTTGGCTGGTATATGCGTAATGTTGATGCCATTAAACACATAAAAAAAGAACAGCACAACCCCAACTATCTTAGTGCTGTGGAGTTTAATACCAATAAATTAAAACTTAGCAACGATATTAATGAGATGGTAGGGTATGCAGACTATCTTATTTTTGTTATTCCTTCAGCATTTATACACCAAGAATTAGAAAAACTAAAGACCTCTCTAGATAGAAAGGTTATTATATCTGCCATAAAAGGTATTGTTCCAGAAAGCAGTTTGATTGTTGGAGAACACTTTAACACCTACCTAAATGTTGCTTTTGATGATATCGGGGTGATATCTGGCCCCTGTCATGCAGAAGAAGTAGCCCTTGAGCGTTTGTCTTATCTTACCATTGCATGTGCAGATGACACAAAAGCATCTGTTGTTGCCAATCATCTTAATTGTGACTATATAAAATGTAAAATAAGTGATGATGTTATAGGGACAGAGTATGCGGCAATGCTCAAAAATATTTATGCAATTGCTGCCGGTATTGCTCATGGGTTAGGGTATGGTGACAATTTTCAGAGCGTACTGATGAGTAATGCCATTAGAGAAATGAAACGCTATGTAAAAAAGGTCCATAAAATGAAACGTGATATTAATGACTCTGCTTATTTGGGAGACTTATTGGTTACAGGATATTCTGTTTTTAGTAGAAATAGAATGTTTGGAAACATGATTGGGAAAGGATATACCGTAAAAAGCGCTCAGCTAGAGATGAGCATGGTTGCAGAAGGGTATTACGCCACAAAAAGCGCCTATATATTGAATAATAACAAAACAGAAAATAAGGCAAAAACACCCATTATTAATGCTATCTATGGCATTTTATATGAAAACAAAGAACCCAAAAAAGTCTTTAAAAAACTTACCGATAAATTAAGTTAAGGTGTTCGTGAATTTATAGCGCAAGAATTCCTTTTTGAGGCATCACGGGAATGACAACCGTTTGATCTTCACAGATGGTATTTCTTGGAAACTCAAAGCGCTTGTCATACATCTTATTTTCAAGAAAATAAGTGATGGTAAAAAAATTGTCTAAGCCAAAAACACTCTCGTCTATATATTCGATTTTAGCAAACCCCTTAGCAGGTATGATTTTGACGGTTTTGCGCATAGCAGCCGTCATTTTCTTTTCTGTATATCCTTGCGCAATAATTAAGACGGTTTCAATTGGAACTTTATTGTCATTTATAATGTATATGTTCCAATCATGGGTGTTGTAGTCTTTATTTAACTCAAAGACTGCGGCCACGTATACATCTTTAACCTTGGGAATGTCAATATCTTTTTTCAAGAACGTTTTATTAAAACCTAGTTAATCTGCACTCTTAAATTGCTGTAAAAAACGAACGTCATTTTCACTAAACATACGTATGTCTGGAATTTGGTGCAACAACATTGCAATACGGTCTATCCCCATGCCAAAGGCAAAACCACTGTATATCTCAGGATCAATGCCGCAGTTTTTAAGCACATTAGGATCTACCATCCCACAGCCCATAATTTCAAGCCAACCCGTTCCTTTGGTAATTTTGTAATCGGTTTCTGTCTCAAGACCCCAATATACATCAACCTCAGCACTAGGTTCTGTAAAGGGAAAATAAGACGGTCTTAACCTAATTTTAGATTTCCCGAACATCTCTGTGGTAAAAAACTCAAGGGTTTGTTTCAAATCTGCAAAACTTACACCTTTATCTACATATAGCCCCTCTACTTGATGAAAGAAACAATGAGAACGGGCAGAGATAGCCTCATTTCTAAACACTCTACCAGGAGAAATGGTTCTTATAGGTGGCTGATTATCCTCCATATAACGCACCTGTACAGAACTTGTGTGGGTACGAAGCAAAATATCTGGATTGGTTTGCACAAAAAAGGTATCCTGCATATCTCTAGCTGGATGGTATTCTGGTAAATTTAAGGCGGTAAAATTATGCCAGTCATCTTCGATTTCTGGACCCTCACTAACGTTAAACCCAATATTAGAGAAAATACTTGTGATCTTGTTTTTTACAATAGATATAGGGTGTCTTGAACCCAGTGTAATAGGTACTCCTGGGCGTGATAAATCACCATATACCCCTAAGGTTTCTTCACTGGCATCTATTGCCAACTTAAGACTGTTTACCTTTTCTTGTGCTGCATTTTTTAAAGTGTTAATGGCTTGACCAAATTCTTTTTTTTGGTCATTACTAACGTCCTTAAATGCAGCAAAAAAGGCTTTTAATAAGCCCTTACTCCCCAGGTATTTAATTCTAAAATCTTCTACCTCAGCGGCTGTGGTAGCAGAAAAAGCGTCTACTTGTATAATATGTTCTTTAATCTTATCTATCATAATATAACATTCAAGGGCACAAAATTACAGAAAGTACTTCACATACGACTGCAAATTTGTGGTAATAGTTGCGGTGTTTTTGTTTATTGTATGACTTCTTTTTCTAAGAAATATTGAACAATCGCTTCCTTCATTAATACGGTTTGCTCTCCCGGCTTTAAAGGGGGCAATTGTTCAAGTATTTTATAATGAGGCCACCCTGCAGCATCAAAATATTCAAATTCATAATATCCAAAGGGTTCTAGCAAACGACAAATGGCAATATGCATTAAGTTTACTTTTTCGTCTTTTTTAAATTTTTTATGGAGTTGGCCCAACTCCTGCACCCCAACTAAATAAATAATAGCATCCAAATCTAGGGAATCTCCATCCGCAAAGCGATTACTAAGAAAGGAAACTACTGCCTCCCATCGTTTTTTTAATTGTTGGTCTCTTGCCATATAATGTCTTTAAAAAAGGTTTCAAATTCAAATTTGCTCCTAGTATATACTTTTTGTAAAGGTAACTTCTTTGTTTTAAAAAGCTTTAAAAACAAGCCATTGGTTCATCCTTTTGGTTTTTATATCTTTAAACCAAAATAAATTAATCATGAATAGTATTGACATCATTCTAGGCATTATTCTCATTTATGCTTTTTACAGAGGAATAAGAAAGGGCCTTTTTGCATCTCTTGCTTCCTTAATTGGGCTAATTGCTGGAGTGTATGGAGCTATTCATTTTTCTCATTTTGCAGCAAATCTATTGTCTAAAACCTTGCAGTGGAGTCCAGAGTTAATAAACCTAACTGCCTTTGGGATCACCTTTTTAATTATATTAATTGTGGTGAATCTGGCAGGAAAAATTCTTACAAAAATTGCAGATTTTGCAGCCTTAGGACTCGTTAACACAGTTCTTGGAGGGGTGTTTAATACCCTAAAGATAGCTTTTATTTGTAGTGTTGTTTTTATGTTTATTAGCGCAACGACCAACATCAGTGGGCTGCTTATACCCTCACAAAAGAAAGAATCATCACTGCTTTACCAGCCTGTTGCTACTATCGCACCCTTGCTATTGCCCAATATTATAGAGGGGGTAGATAAGCTTCAAAAAAACACTCAACCCAGTGATCCTACTCTACAGGAGACTGGTTCAAATTAATTAAACTGGAGTTTTTTTATTGTCCTGAATATACACCATTGCCTGTTTAAAATCTTTAAATATTTCTAAATCTGATATTAACTCTGGAATTAAATCTATTTTTTCCATCATCATTCTTGGTTGCTGAGTTAGGTCTACAAGCAATACTTTTATATCAGCTTGTTTTAACCTCAAAACAAGATCCTCAATGGCGTAGAGTCCAGATTGATCTATATATGGTACTCGTTCCATGCGAATAATAAGGTGAGTTGCCGTGTCTGGTACTTGTTTTGCGAGTTCTTGGAAATCACTGGTGTTGGCAAAAAATAATGGTCCTACCATACGCTTTATAAACACCTGTTGCTTTAAATTTTCTGGAAATATAATTTCATCTGCCCACGCAAGGTGTAGCTCGTCAGCGTTATGTAAAGGCACAACCTTAGAGCGCCTCGCTGCAGAATCTCCTATCTTTTTCATGAAAATTAGTGCTGCAAGTACTAGTCCTATCCCCACGGCAAAAACCAAGTTCCAGAAAACAGATAACAATAAAACCACAAGCATAATAATTACTTCACTTTGTGGCATTTTAGGAATTGCTTTCAGGCCTTTATAGTCCATAACGCCAATACCAACAGTTACCAAAATTCCTGCCAAAACAGCAGCAGGAATTTGAGAGGCAATAGGCCCTAATGCTAATAATACAACTAGTAAAACAATAGCAGCTACCATACCTGATAGTTTGGTGGTACCTCCACTATTTATGTTAACAACGGTTCTTATGGTTGCTCCCGCCCCCGGAATTCCTCCAAAAATAGAGGCAACACTATTCCCAATTCCTTGCCCAATTAATTCTTGATTTGGGTTGTGTTTTGTTTTGGTCATGTTGTCTGCCACAACAGAGGTCAGCAAGGAATCAATGGCCCCAAGAAATGCTAATGTAAGAGCGGTAAAAATGTAAGGTGATATTTGTCCAAGGCTAAAACTAGTAAACATTTCGAAGTGGGGTATTGGAAACCCAGATGGGATTTCTTGAATAGGGCGGTAGTCGAATTCTAAAAAATAGGCTGTCAAACTAACCACCAAAAGCGCAACTAATGTGCTAGGTACTTTGGTGGTTATTTTTTTAAAGCCGAAAATAATAAAAATAGTGGCTAAGGCTAGCATAAATTCTAACCACTGTATTTGCCCCAATGCGCTTGGAAATCTTTTTAAAGCACCTAACACTCCAGATCCAGCAGTTTTAGCAAGAGTAGTAGCTTCTGCTGTGATTTCAGCTGAAGTAATTTTCTCTGCCCTTACAACAGTTTGTTTAAAATTCTCAAGTACCAGAATACCGTCTCCAGCTTCGTCTTTTAATATTTTATCAAGCAATACTTCTTGTGCTTGGGGTTTAAAAGTATCAATAAACTGGGTATCATCTGTGGTATAATACCCTACCATTGGTAGTAATTGTGTTACCAAAATAATAACTCCTATGGCAGTCATAAAACCAGAAACTACAGGGTATGGGATGTATTTTATATATTTTCCAAAACCAAAAACCCCTAATATAATCTGGAATAAGCCTGCCAATAAAAACACTAACAAAATAAATGGTAAGGCCAACTCTATGTCTCCATCGTTAGCAGCGACAATCCCGGCTATAATTACCATAGATACAGCTGTCATTGGCGCCGTTGGGCCAGATATCTGTGTGTTTGTACCGCCAAAAAGTGAAGCAAAAAACCCAATCATAATTGCGCCATACAGTCCTGCACTTGGCCCAAGGCCAGATTGCACCCCAAAGGCCAGTGCCAATGGCAAGGCAACAATCCCTGCCGTAATACCTCCAAATAAATTGCCTTGAAAATTTTTAAATATATTTTTAAACATATAATTAGTTTTTAGTTTATTAAATACAAAGAAGCGCCATTAGTACCATTGTATCACAAAATATAGGCGCAGAAACCTGCATTTCAATATAGTTTAAAAGTTCTTTAAAAAAAAAATAATCGTATTATAACTTCTTTATATCTGAACTTGGAAGCCAACCATCTATACCATTTTCAATTGCTACGTGGGTCCATAAACCGTCGGTTTCCAGAAGTTGCACTTTTGTCCCCTCGTGAATTACAAACGGTGTCGCTGTTAGTTTTAGGTGATGATTTAACATCTGTAGCTTGTGAGAAAACAATCGCAAACACATTTTCTTGTAGGTCTTTATAGCGAACACAGGCCAAGGTAAAGGCAAGCACAAATAAGCAACCACTAAGTATTGCTGTAGCAAAATACAACCTCTTTTTTTGTTCAGAACTAACAAAATAATATGCTAGAAATAGTAGCGAGAACATACAACTAAATAAAACAGTCATTTTAGCCCAACTATCAAAAGTAAATTGCCCAACTATCATGGAGTACCATTTAGAAAAAATTGTTTTTGGTAAGGAGGCAATGGCGTCAACCTTGGCGTTTTGGGCAAAGCCAAGATTTGTTTTAATCTGGGTGTCATTGGGTGCAAGGGCTAAGGCTTTTTCATAATAAAATATGCTAGGGCCCAATTGGTTTAGCTTGTAATGTGCATTGGCAATATTATAATACAATGCAGGGCTATGTTCACCATTGTCTAAAATAGTGTTCCATTGTTCAATGGCCTTACTGTAGGCTTCGTTTTTATAGTTTTGAGCTGCGGCATTAAATAAGCCCTGGGCTTGCCCCTGAATACTCCAAAGAATAAAAAACACACAAAAATTTACTAGATATTTCATCTTCATGTCTTATCGAATTTGTTTATCTATTAGTGAAATAGTGGCAACGGCTTTTTGATAATCTTGCTTTATAGCAACATCACTTGTAGGGGTGTATCTTGCAAGCTCGCAGCTTTTTAATAATTTTTCAAAATCCAAAACTGGAGTTGCTGCAACTTTTCTCTCTGTAAGTAGCTTTGCAATTCGCTCCTTACTCATATCTGTTGTTTGTATATTTAATCTGGCCTTTAAATAGTTGTGCAGAGAACGCTCCAGGGCTTCATAAAAAATTGCTTTATTATGTTTGTTTTTCCTGGCTTCTACCAAATATTTACGTGCCATTTTATTAGCCTTTCGCAATTTAATTCCTTGAATATCTGCACGCATAGACCTGTGCTTTTTGCCAAGTAAAATAAAAAGTGGGATAAGCCCCAAGGGACCTAATAGTAGAGCCCAAAACAAGCTAGATTTAAAAAAGGGAATCGAAGCAATAGGGCTTAAACCTGCATTTAATTTTATATATCTAAAGCGCTCCTCAACAACAAGAGGTTGAGTTTGCTGGGTTTGAGTTTTTACTAGGGTTGGGTCTTGTTTTGGCGTAGATCCAGCTGTTACTCTTATTACAATCTGCTCAGAGGAAACACTCTGGTAGGATTGAGTGTCTGGATTGAAAAAAGAAAACGAAATGGGGCTGATGGGATAGGTCCCTTTATTTTGAGGCACTACCATATAAACTTCAGAAATAGACCCACTAATCCCAGAGGCTCTTGTGCGGATATTTTCTTTGCGCTGCGGCTCATACACCTCCAGGGTGCTTGGTACTTTCAGGCTTGGTAGAGAAAGGGTGTTTAGATTTCCTTTGCCGGAAACCGTAAGAGATAATTCAAGGGCCTGATCTACCTCTAAGACCTTTTTATTGGGCGTTGCGATAAAAGTAAAATCCCCCACAGCTCCAATAAAATTATCAGGGCGGTCTTTTGTTGGCAAGGGTTTTACATTTATGGTTCTTTTTCCAGCAGAAATGGTTTTGTTGACTCTTGTTGTAAGAGTTCTACCAAAGATGTTACGTCTTTTCCCTGGAACGTCAATAGGTACATCTAGAGTTAAAGGTTCAATTTCTAGGGGGCCGGTTTTTTGAGGATATAATACAGTGGTTTTCAAAACAACATATCTATAGTCCTCGCCTTGGTATTTTCCTTCAAATAAATTCAGTTTTTGACTGTCAATATTTTTACTCCAAAAATCAGCATATCTAGGAGAATTTATTTCTCGCCATTGGCTTGTAATACTAACATTGTTAGAAACATATAGTTTGTAGGTGACGGTGAGGCGTTGGTTTAGATATGGAGTAGCGTTTGATATTTCGGCCACCAAATGTACGTTTTGCTCTGCTATAACCTCTGGATTATTGCCTAAGCCATCAGAGGGTGTTTTTACCGCAGAGGTAACTTGAAGAGTTACAGGGGTGGTGGTATAGGTTTGTCCAGAAACATAAATAGACGCTTTGCCAATACGTAAGGTACCCTGTTTAAGGGGTGATAAAAAGTAAGAATAGGTTTTTGAATAGGTGCGCTTTCTATTAATATAAGAGTTGCTAATAGATTGGTTTGGGCCACCTACAACACTAAATCCCTCAAAACTTGGCGGGTTAAAATCATCCCCATCTGCATTCATGATAAAATCTACCCGAACTCGCTCATTAATGCCCAATTTTTTGCGACTCACTTTTGTTTCAAAGGTAACCTGAGCCTCTGATGTGAAGGAAAATAACACAACAAAAAGAACAAACCATATGTGTTTTTGTCTGTCCATGTTACCAATCTTTTTCAGATTTTATCTTTACTCCCTTTTGTTTTTGTGCATTGATCTTGTCTTGAACTTTCTTTTCTTGATTATTCATAGACTCAAGCAGGTTTTTAACCTGTTGAGGAGACAACTGCCCATCAGCAGGCTGCTGCTGGTCTTGTTTTGCCTGCTCATCCTTAGGGTCTTTGGGTTCCTGCGGCTCTTTTTTGTCTTCTTTCTCATCCCCTTTTTTGTCTTCTGGATCTTGGTTGTCCTTAGGGTCTTTTTCTGGATCTTGGCTGTCCTTTTTATCTTGCTGATCTTGTTTGTCTTGCTCTTTTTCTTGCTCATCCTCACCTTCTTGGGGCGGATTTTTCTCTAACAGATCTTTTGCTAGGGCCAAGTTGTAACGGGTTTGATCATCGGTGGGATTATTTCTAAGGGCATTTTTATAAGCCTCTACTGCTGCAGAATACTCTTTTTGATTCATCAGTGCATTCCCTAAATTATGGAAAGCTTGATGACGTTGCTGTTTTGTGGTTGCAACTTTGGCTGCGTTAACAAACCTACTTAGGGCTTCCTGGTTTTTATTGTTTTTATAGTAAGCGTTCCCCAAATTATAGCTGCCTGTTGCCTTATTCTGGTCAATAGCAATGGCTTTTCTATAAGCAACCTCACCGGCAATAAATTCATTATTTTCTATGGCAACAGCGCCTTGGCTAAGATGCAGTGCTGCCTGCAAGGTATCTTTTTCTAATACCTTAGAGACCTTGTTCTGGGCGCTCATTTGCAGAGCGCTACATACAACAATCATATACAAACAAGCACTTTTTAAAAAAGTCTTACAATGGCTATTGGCAATAAATATAGGGCATGTGTTTTTTGAACTATAAGACATTACAAATCTGTTTTTTGTTGATTAAACAAATTGAGTTTATTAATCCATTTTGTTTTGCGCTCTAAAAATAACACATCAAGTACTAAAAATAATAAAGCGCCTGCCAAAAACCATTGAAACTGATCTTTAAAATCTGAAAATTGCTTTGCGTCAAACTCCTTTTTATCCATCCCTGCTAGTATGTTTTGTACTTGCTCTACAAGCTCTTTTGTTTTGCTGCCATCAAGATATTCTCCACTTGCAGCCTGAGCAATCTCTTGCAAGGTCTCTTTATTGAGTTTGGTAATAACCTCCCGGTTGTCTTGATCTCTCTTGTAGGATTGAATAACACCACTACGCTTTATAGGAATTTTAGCTCCCGCTGTGGTTCCTATTCCAATGGTATAAATTTTTATGCCTTTTTTATTCGCCTGCGCGGCAATACTTGCATAGTCTCCTTGATGATCTTCTCCATCGCTTATTAAAAACAATACCCTATTTTTTTGTTCAGTATCATTGTAGTAGGTTTCTGCCATTTCTATTGCCTGGGTCATGGCTGTTCCTTGAGAGCTTACCATATTGGTGTTCATTCCCGATAAAAAAAGGCGTGCAGATGAAAAATCTGTAGTTATTGGTACCTGCGGAAATGCACTACCAGCGTAACCAATAATTCCAATTCTATCTCCTGCAAGGGTGTTAATTATTTGGCGCACTAACTGTTTTGACTTTTCTAAACGGTTGGGAGCTATATCTTCCGCTAACATACTTGTGGATACATCCAAGGCAAATACAACATCAACACCTTCTCTTTTTACCGTCTCAAGCTTTGTTCCAATTTTTGGATTCACCAAGGCAAAGCTCATGCATGCCAAAACTAGTAGCGCAAGCACAAGTTTTAAACTTCCTTTAAAGATGGATTGACTTGGGCTTAACACATCAAGCAAGGTGTTGTTTGCAAAACTACGCTGCGCTCTTTTTTTCCAAAGTACCACCAGCAGATACCCCGCTATTATTGCCGGTAAGGCAAATAGTACATAAAAATAAATAGGTTGTTCTAGTTGGTACATAATTTATATAAAACTTCTAAAAAGGGTGTAACGTAAAAAGAGTTCAAACAAAAACAAGCCCAAAGCCCAAAGCACCCAAGGTCTATAAAGTTCGGTGAAATTTGTGTATTTAAACTCTTCTATATCTGTTTTTTCTAGGGCATTAATTTCTGTGTAAATTTCTGCTAGTTTGGTATTACTGGTGGCTCTAAAATACCTGCCTCCAGTTGTCTTTGCAATTTCTTTTAACAGCGTTTCGTCAATCTCTACTTGTTGCATGCCGTATTGGAAACTCCCATCTGCCCTAATGCCAATTGGGCTTTGTGCCATGCCGTTGGTTCCTAAACCAATAGTGTATACTTTTATTTCAAACTCTTTGGCGAGCTCACTGGCAATTTTAGGGTCTATAAAGCCAGTATTGTTAACACCATCTGTCAAGAGTATAATCACCTTACTTTTTGCACGACTCTCTTTTAATCTGTTTACGGCAGTTGCAAGACCAGAGCCAATTGCTGTTCCGCCCTCTATTATGGTATTGTACTCAATACTTTTTAAAGAGGCTAGTACAATACTTTTATCACTAGTTAGCGGGGTTTTTGTATAGCTCTCTCCAGCGTATTCTACAAGGCCTATACGGTCTGTAATACGGTCTTTAATAAAACCCGCAGCAACATTTTTTAAAGCCTTTAGCCTATTTGGCTTTAAATCTCTGGCAAGCATACTTGCAGAAACATCAATGGCCATTACTATATCTATCCCTTTGTTGCTAACGGTTCTTGTTGTTTGGCTTACCATTCTTGGTCTTGCCATGGCTACAATAATAGCCGCAAGGGCTAATAACCGAAGTAAAAAAAGCAAAGGCCTTAGCTTGGCAATCCAGTTCTTTGAAGTTTTAAACCCCTGAATACTAGATATTCTAAGGCTTGGCGTTTGTTTGTTTCGCTTTAAAAAATACCAAAGTCCAACCACTGGAAGTAGCAATAGCAACCAGAATAGCTCTGGATTAACAAATTCAAAATTATTGAGCATTTTGTGGTTGTTTTTTGTTTTGGGCTTGTGTTAAAACTGGCACCTCAATGGAGTTTATTATTCGTTCTTTAATTTGGTTGGCATACTCAAGGTCTCTCTCAAAAACAATGGTCACCATTTGTATGGTATTTTGCTGATCAAACAGCAAGATTTCATAGCTCATTTTCTCTGTAGAGATGTCTCCGTTTGGTAATTTCAAGTTAAAATCTCCATACGCCTTTACTCCCTTTAATCCTTCATCTGAAGAAAAGGCCTCTTGCTTTACTACCAAATTTAATGCGCCAGCATTTTCTAGGGCCTCAAGAGCCTGTTCAATTTCAGCGTCAACATCTAGGGCTGGATTTTTTTGAGAAACCTGCCTAGCTGCTTTTGAGATGGAGAGCGAAATATAAAGATCCTCTCCTATGGCCCCGTAAGTAAACCAACTCCCGTTAATAGGGGAAGCAACACTATCCTTGGGATTGTTTTTTGTTTGTCTAACCAATATTTCTGGGGTGTCAATAACAAGCCCCGGAGCACCATACTGGCTTTTATACCACCGCCCATTTAATGCATCTTTTAATGAATTCCCAAAAACAGTTTCTTTTAAAGCGCCAAACCCATAAAGGCTTGAAAAAACAGTTGCGCCAATCATTAAAACAAGCACTAGGCTTGATCCAGCAAGTATTATTTTTTTACGCAACTTCTTTTTTTGCAAGGCTTGTTGATACAGGGTGTCTTGCAATAATTCTTCCTGAGTTGGCTCTGGTATGGCCTGGTGGGTATTGCTTATAATTTCTTCGACCCTTGATCTATCTGCCTGAGCTTGCCCTGAGCTTAGTTGCATTTTGGCAAATTTTACTAAATCTGCTCTTTTTAAAATGGTCTCCAGATGTTTTATATCCAGTGATTTAAAATCAAAATCCCCTAATTTTTTTAATGCATTTAGCCTCCCTATAAGCTCCTGTGTTGTACTCTCTAGTGCAGCATCATCTACCTCTCTGTCTAGATACCTTTTTACAATTTCTGTTAATAAACTATAGTACTCTTTGGCATTGTTTTGCAGTAAATATTGCGAGCTGTCCAACTCCTCTAGGGCCACCAAAGCTTCTTGATAGGGAGGTAATTGTTTATTGGCCTCCGCTTTTTTCTTTTTACGCCTTAAAAAATACCAAATAGCTGCCACTACCCCTACTAATATAATAAGCCAGTATGCACTGGTAGGAAATTGAAATGGAGCTTTATCTACTTCCATTGCAGCCTTAATATCAAACATTTTTTGTTTGGTGGTGTCAATGGCTACATCACGTACCTCAATATTGATACTATCAGAAAGAAAAAAGGTGTTGTTAAATATTATTTTTTGCCTAGGTATGGTATAGCTTCCAGAATCAAACTGGGTGAGGCCATATTGTTTTCTGTAGTTAATTTTTGAATTACTATAAGTGGTATCTGTCGCGTAGCTTTCTATGACCTCAAGGGGTAGAAAACTTTGCAGGTCTGGAAACACAACCAAATCTATGGTGTCTGCTTGAATCTCAAAGGATACGCGCAACTCTTCTCCAATTTTAATGGCGGTGGTGTCTGCCTTTGTAATTACTTGCGCCGTTGCAAAAAAAGCAAGAAAAAAAAAGAGCAAAGCTAGAGCTTTAGCAGATTTATTTATGGTAATTGATATGTTGTTTGTTTTTGTCAATGGTGTTATCTTCTTTTGAAATACCCTAATAATTTTTTTACGTAACTCTCATCCACCCTGCAAGCTATTGCACCTGCACCGCTTTTAGCAAAGGCGTCTTCATAGTAATCAACACGCTGTTTATGGTGGGATGTATAGTGCTCGCGCACCCCTTTAGAGCCTGTATGAACTAGCATAGACTCTCCCGTTTCTTGGTCAAGCATTTGTACCATTCCTAGATTGGGGATGGTTTGCTCTCTGCGATCATAAATACGGATCCCTGTTACATCATGTTTTCGGGAAACAATTTTAAGGGTGTCTTTGTACCCTTGTGCCATAAAATCTGAAAGCACAAAAACAATGGCTTTCTTCTTCATTACGTTGGTAAGGTATTTAAGTGCTTGGCTAAGATCTGTCTTTTTACTGCTGGGTTTAAACTCAAGCAATTCTCTAATAATTCTTAAAATATGTGACTTCCCTTTTTTTGGCGGTACAAACAACTCTATTTTATCTGTAAATAATATAATCCCTACTTTATCATTGTTCTGCATTGCAGAAAAAGCAAGGGTAGCTACAATCTCTGTAATAATCTCGTTTTTAAACTGGGCATCTGTGCCAAAAAATTCAGAACCACTAATATCTGCCATTAGCATTAAGGTAAGTTCTCGCTCTTCTTCAAAGACCTTGATATGCGGCTCGTTATAACGTGCCGTTACATTCCAGTCTATGCTTCGTACATCATCACCATACTGGTATTGGCGTACTTCACTAAAAGTCATCCCTCTTCCCTTAAAAGTACTGTGATACTCTCCACCAAAAACATGATCGCTTAAGCGGCGTGTTTTGATTTCAATTTTTCGTACTTTTTTTAAGAGTTCTTTAGTATCCATAGTATTGGTTAGAACGTGTAATTGACTTGTGCAATGTCCCAGAGCAAGAAGGTCTAGGAGGCTTTATTAGTAGTTATATATCAAAAAATTAGCTAGGGTACTTCAATGACATTTACAATCTTGTTAATAATATCTTCTGTAGTTACGTTTTCTGCCTCAGCCTCATAGGTAATCCCTATTCTGTGACGAAGCACATCATGTACCACGGCGCGAACATCTTCAGGGACAACATAGCCTCTTCTTTTAATAAACGCATAGCACTTTGCAGCAACAGCAAGGTTTATACTACCTCTAGGAGATGCTCCATTGTTTATAAGCGGTTTCAGCTCTGCCAGTTTATATTGCTCTGGATTACGGCTAGCAAAGATGATATCTAGAATGTATTTTTCTATTTTCTCATCCATATATACTTCCCTGGCTGCATCTTGTGCCCGCAAAATTTGAGCTACAGTAACCACAGGATTGATTTTTTCAAATCCTCCTTTTAAGTTTTGGCGTATAATTAATTGCTCATCTTCTAGGGTTGGATATTTAATTACTGTTTTTAGCATAAACCTGTCTACTTGGGCCTCTGGAAGTGGATAGGTTCCTTCTTGCTCTATAGGGTTTTGGGTCGCCATTACTAGAAATGGTTTGTCTAGCACAAAGGTGGTATCACCAATAGTTACCTGCTTTTCTTGCATGGCCTCTAAAAGCGCAGATTGCACCTTTGCAGGTGCTCTGTTAATTTCATCTGCCAATACAAAGTTGGCGAAAATTGGCCCCTTTTTAATGCTGAAATCATTGTCCTTCATGTTGTATATAAGGGTCCCTACCACATCTGCAGGCAGTAAATCTGGGGTAAATTGCACCCTACTAAAACTCCCTTTTACAGCTTGAGAAAGCGTGTTAATCGCTAGTGTTTTTGCTAATCCAGGAACACCCTCTAACAATATGTGTCCTTGGCCCAGCAGTCCAATAAGCAGTCGTTCAATCATGTGTTTTTGACCCACAATTACCTTGTTCATTTCCATGGTGAGAATGTCTACAAAAGCACTTTCTTTCTCAATTTTATCGTTCAATGCGCCAATATCTGTGGGCGTAGTTATTTGTTCCATAGTCCTGTTTTGTTGTCTTAGAATTATTACTATTTCTCTAATGATTTTTTATTAGCATTGATTTGCTTGCTGTAAGCGGGTAATACTGCTCAATACTAAAGACGAAATTTTAATAAACAAGTTACGTTAAATTTCAATTTTTTTTCTAGGGTCTAAATGTAAGGTAACTAATGCTTGAAGTCAAGTTTGTTAATAAAATTTTAAGACTGTTTTTTATCACTTTTAGCACGTACATTTGTAGTTATTAATTTCTAAAATATGCTCCCCTAGAAGTATGGTTTTCCAACAATAGGATCAGGCGCTATTTTAGTTTTGCTAACACTTATGAAAAAAACTGCTCTAATTACAGGTGCCACCTCTGGTATTGGACGTGCAACGGCCACCTTATTTGCTAAAAACAACATCAACTTAATTTTGTGTGGAAGACGCCAAGACCGGCTAGAGGCTATTGCAAAAGAGCTGTCTTTACACACAAATGTGCATACTCTTTGTTTTGATGTGCGTGATAAAGAAAGTGTAAATTCACTACTAAACAATTTACCCAAAGGGTTTAACACCGTTGATATTTTAATTAATAATGCTGGTAATGCACATGGGCTAGATAGTATTGAGTTTGGATCGAGTGATGATTGGGATGCTATGATAGATATCAATGTAAAAGGACTGTTGTATGTCTCTAAGGCCATCATACCCAAAATGATTGCAAAGGCTTCTGGACATATTATCAATATTGGATCTACCGCTGGAAAAGAAGTATACCCAAATGGCAACGTGTATTGCGCCAGCAAATATGCCGTAGATGCTATAAATCAAGGCATGCGTCTAGATCTTAACGGGAAAGGTATTAAAGTAGGGGCTATAAATCCAGGACTAGTAGAAACCGAGTTTAGCGAAGTACGCTTTAAAGGAGATACTCAGCGGGCAAGTAAGGTATATCAAAACTTCACGCCATTACAGCCTCAGGACATTGCAGATGTTATCTACTTTGCTATCACAAGACCCCCTCATGTAAATATTGCAGATTTAACGGTAATGTGTTTGGACCAAGCCTCCTCTACAGTTGTGAATAAGCAGTAATTACTCTACCACAATCTCGTCAATAAAGGTCCATGCTTTATTTCCAGCACCCTGCAAGCCATCTGGAATAATGCCATAGCTAGGAATGGAAAACTTAATAAAAGAAGTAGTAACCCCCACCTTAAGGTTTACATCCAAAATGGTTTGATTAGTACTTGGTAGATTAACCTTTGGCAATAGCCCATAATCGGTCTGGATTTCAATTTCTTTAGGAGCATATAACCACTGCCCATTGGCATTGTAAAAACGTGTGCTTATTTTAGAAATTTTTATGGGGTTTGCAAAGCTGATGGTAATTTCCAAATCCTCTCCCCAAAAGCCTAGCCACTCTTTGTCTCCAAAGCGCGTGTTGCTTCCAGAGATCCCATTAATAAGAGCAGGGATTCCTCCTGCGCTATACGAAGGATGAGGTGCTACATTTACGGCCACTGTTGCTGTAATTGCCTTGTGGTATACAATGGTATCTGTAAAGGCCCTTCCAACTATTTTCCCCTCTTTGTATACTTGCCCAGTAATAATTGCATCTTGTGAAATACCAAAGGGTGCCTCATAGGTTTGCTCCTCTTGCGTGTTAATACGGTACTTAATTTCTTTGCCTTGGGTTGGTGTGGTAAGTGCATAAGTTACTACACCTTGATTTTTTAAAACCCCTCCTTCTAGATCATAAAGGTGATTTCCGTAGTTTATATGTTTGGTATCTAAGCGCTGTAAATGAGGCTCTAGTCTTGATAAGAAATTAATATAATCCTTCTCTAAATCATTGGTTGGGCCCTTCCAAAGAACCTCACTCATGGCAAAAATTCTAGGAAATGTCATGTACTCAACTTGATCTTGAGTGGCCATGTATTCGGTCCAGAGATTCCCTTGGGCGCCTAAGACATGTGTTGCGGCATCTGTTTTTTGCAACGCTACAGGAATAGGGTTAAAGCCAAACACCTTTTTTAAAGGTAGATAGCCGCCAATGGCTGTAGGTTCATCTTGGTGGGTGGCCTGGTAATAATCAAAATAGGCATGTGAGGTTGGCGTTAAAATTACATCATGCCCTTGCTTTGCCGCATCAACTGCTCCTTGGGTTCCTCTCCAAGACATCACAGTAGCATTTGGAGCTAGGCCGCCTTCCAAAATTTCATCCCAGCCAATAATTTTTTTGCCTTTAGAATTAATATGCTTTTCTATTTCTGTTATAAAATAGCTTTGCAAACCGTGCTCATTTATAAGGTTTTTTTCTGTAATGAGTTTTTGACAATTAGGGCAGGCCTTCCAGTTTGTTTTAGGGGCCTCATCGCCTCCAATATGGATATACGCTCCAGGAAATAATTCCATCACCTCATCTAGTACATTTTTAAGAAAAGTAAAGGTCTCTGGCTTTGGGCAATAGATGTTTTCAAACACGCCCCATTTGGTTGCCACTGCAACTTGCTCTTTAGTACATCCTAAATCTGGGTAGGCATGAATAGCAGCCTGGGCATGTCCAGGAAGTTCAATTTCTGGAATTATAGTTACATGATGTTCTTTGGCAAAGGCAACAATTTCTTTAACCTCTTGTTGGGTGTAAAACCCTCCATAGGGCTTGCCGTCAAAGCGTTGAGGTGTGTCGTTATAATGCCCTATTAATGTTTCTTCCCGATAGGCTCCTTTACCTGTGAGATCTGGATATTGTTTTATTTCTATACGCCACCCTTGATCATCTGTTAGATGCCAATGAAAGGTGTTCATTTTTAAGGCCGCCAACTCAGCTATATATTGTTTAATAAACTCTTTTGGGAAGTAATGGCGGGATACGTCAAGATGCATACCACGATATGCAAACACAGGGGCATCTTTAATTTCTAAACAAGGAATCGTTATAGTGTCAACTCCAGATGTGTGTTCTTGTTCTAAATCTGGAGGTAGTATCTGGCGCAAACTCTGAATTGCATAAAAAGCGCCCGCGCCGTTTGAGGCTTTAATAGTAATGCGTTTTTTAGAAATAGTGAGCGTATACCCTTCTTTTGGCAACAAAGTGTCTTTAATAATTACAATAGTTGCGGCAGTTTGTGGAGCAGAAATTAGATCAATTCCAGCACCATCAAGAAGGTATGCTTTTAAGAAATTTGAGGCTGTTTTAAATTCTGGGATTGCAAAGAGTGTGCTTGTTTTGGTTAAGGTGAAATTACCACCGCCTATTTCTAGTTGTTGCGGGGCTGGAATAATGTTAGCCTGAGTAACTAGAAGTTGTTTACTCTTTTTGGGAGCACAACTGTTGGTCAAAAGAAAAAGCCCCAATAGAAAAAATAAAGGGAGGCTATAAAAGCGGCTTGTGTTAGTATTGTAGTGCATTGAGGGTTTTAAATTGTAGTATTGTGGATTGTGGATCTTTGGTTAAAAAAATGATTTTCTTTTCCTGGCCAGGCAACAAATCAAAAAAGTTGTCTGTAAAGTGCCCTATAGTGTTTGTATATAAAAATACATTTTTTTGCAGTGTTGTAGCCTTAAGTGAAATTTCAAGACCTTGAGAAACTATATTGGTCTTCATGTCAAAACCCTCCTCGCCTAGGGCTAAATCTTTTGGTTTTGCAAAATAATGTACCCCTTGAGTTTCCCCAAATAAAATC